>Ga0208917_1000120_pt1 | contig 37219 bp, 45 predicted proteins | sample DEB08_DNA_10_FD_185500 | JGI IMG/M metagenome (GOLD analysis project Ga0208917, IMG submission 185500) | Aqueous microbial communities from the Delaware River and Bay under freshwater to marine salinity gradient to study organic matter... | ecosystem: Environmental > Aquatic > Marine > Coastal ...
TGGATGGGGCAAATTGGCGCGAGACGTGCGAATCGGCTCTGCGCGAGGCCGGCTGGTCGGACGAGCGTATCGCCCGGGAGATGAAGTTCTAGGCAAGCATCGCCCCCGGGCTCGAGCATTCCGCTCGGGCCCGGGGCGCGGCTGGTGAGATCAGACATGGCGCGGCTTTTGATCAGACATGGCGCGGTAGTTTTGCGAGCCAGAAAGGAGAAGAAATTGATAAATATTGCGAGTTTTAGTGGGGGCAAAGATAGCACCGCCGTAGCCCTCTGGCTCATCGAGCAGGGCATCGATTTTAGGCCTGTGCATTGTGATACGGGCTGGGAGCACCCAGAAACGGAAGAGTATATCAAATACATAAATCAGACGGTTTTCGCAGGTCGCCTAATCGTCTTGAAGAACCCCAAATATCCGAACGGTATGGTGGACCTCATCCGGAGCAAAGGGTCGTTTCCATCACGCCTTAGACGATTTTGCACCGAGGCTCTCAAGATCGAGCCGCTCCACTCCTACCTTGAAACGCTCGACGACGGAGACATAACCGTTTACCAGGGGATCAGAGCGGACGAGTCTCTGCGCCGATCCAAGATGACGAAATCGGACTGGTCCGACGAAGGCGGCGGCTACCGCATCGAGCGTCCCATCTTTAACTGGTCGGCTGACGAGGTTTTCGCGATCCACAAACGCCACGGCGTCAAGCCAAACCCTCTCTATTTGCAGAACGCGGGACGGGTGGGTTGTGCTCCGTGCATAATGGTCTCCCTGCGCGAGTTGAAGGCGCTTCTCATTTCAGATCCGACGCTTGAGGATCGGTTAGTTGCGCTGGAAAATTTCGTAAACACACAGGGCAAGCACGCGGACAAGGTGCGGGACGAAGGGTATTGCTTCACTTTCTTCGCTCCTGGCAAGATCCCCGACCGTTTTTGCACGGGCAGGCACAGGAAAAGGTCGACCGGCGAGGTTGTGCCCATGCCTACCGCTAAAGACGTGTGCGAGTACGTTCGGCGCACACAAGTCGAGCAATTGCCCCTGGCAACGACGCCCGCCTGCTTGTCCGTCTACAATCTGTGTGAGTGAAGACAGGCCCATATAAAAGCAGACGAGGATTCCCAGCAATGGGTCGAGGGTTGCGAGAGAGGCAGAGTAGCGAGGCGGGCAGCAACTGCCCGGAGGACGGCGGCTGCGACTGGCAGTGTCGCATTTGCGGTTTCCCCGTTCTTAGCGGGGACGAAAACGAACTACCGCCTGTTTGTCCCAGGTGCGGGGCGGAGTAGGCGGCTAGTGATCAGACATGGAGGATCAGACATGGCCGAAGAGGCTGACAAACAGAAACCGGAGCCACGCAAGCCGGGGTTCCACGATTCGGATTTCGGGTGCCGCTGGTGCGGCGTGATTATTTTGGACGAGGATCTGCCGGAGGAATGGCCGCTGGTCTGCCCGCAGTGCGGAAAAGGGTAGGGAGAGCTTAGGGGTAGCGGTCCCATTTCCGGGGCCGCCCCCAGGCTCCCCGCTCGCGGGCGTTTTCCATGCGGGTCTGTAAGTCGCAGGCCCTGCACAGGTCGGGGTCGCGGCCTGCCGTGTGCCTTTGGAGTTGCACCGAACAGAGCCGGCATATCCAGGAAGACAGGTCAGGGTCAGGATCGGGGTGGATCTGATCAGACATGGCGCTCTACCTCCTCTATGCGCCGACCAATCCAGCGCACCACGTTGCAAGCCATCGAGTTTCCGAGGGCTTTGTACCTCGGGCCATCCGGGCAGTCGTCGGGCTTCCTTCCGCGCCAAGCAATCCGGGTGTAGTCGTCCGGAAACCCTTGAAGCCGTTCGCACTCGCGTGGAGTAAGTCGGCGCACGGCGTCTCCGTTCTGCAAGGCCATGGAGTGTCCGTCCGTATCCAGCGGGCCGCTGATCGGTCCATATTGAACCACGTCAGATTGCCGAGCGTCGAACGCATGGCATAACACAACGACCGTGCTCAAGGAATTTTCCGGGAGAGGCCCTTTGGCATCTCTCGCGCACAGTGTAACTGCGGGATCGTGCGAGACGGCTACGCACGCTTGGTCACCTCGCGCAGTGCCCTCAGAAGAAACTCCGGCATCTTGCTGCTTCGCCGCTCGGCGCGGCGGAGGATGCCCGCCGCTGCGCGAGGACTCAAAAAGTACCGCTGCGGCACGTCGCCAGTCTCCAGAATGTCCAACAACGAAGACACGCCTCCGTCGCTGCGGGACGGCGCGAGGGTAACCGTCCACTCGCACGAATTGAGCGTCCAGCACTCTGTAGGCGAACCCATACCCGAGTTCGCCCAGCGCCCCGACAAAGGAACCAAAGTCCCGTCCTCTTCCCGATGACAGAACCCCAGGGACGTTTTCCCAGAGGATCCACCGAGGCCGTAGTCTCGAAGCAAGCCGGAGATACTCGAGCGCCAGGTTGCCACGTTCGTCAGCCAATCCTCCTCGGAGTCCGGCGACGCTAAACGATTGACAGGGCGTTCCTCCAACCAGAAGTTCAATTGCGTCATGGTCTCCTTCTTCAATTTCGCGGAAGTCCCCGCGAAGAGGCACGTCCGGGTAGTGGTGCTGGAGGACCGCCCTCGGGAAAGGGTCGATCTCGGACAGGAATGCCGCACGCCAGCCTAGAGGCTGCCACGCCACGCTCGCAGCCTCGATCCCGCTACAGACAGAGCCGAAGATCACTTCTTCTTCGGTCTCCCTCCGGCTCCCTGCCGGGCCCGGTTACGGGACGGGGCCTCGAGGACCATCCTCCCTGACTTGGTATGGCTCAGGTCCGGTCCGCCTTTGCCTGCGATGCCGCGCCGCCGGCGCTCCGTCCATCGCTCCTGGCTGGCGGCTTTAACGCTCGGCTTCTTGTTGAGCTGGCGCTGGTAGGCGTTCTTCTTTGCTCGCGCTTCTGGGTTGGCTGCGTAGTATTTCGCGGACTTCTTTTTTGCGGGCACGGTATCTCCTCGATGCCTCGGTGCGTTGCTGCGCGAGCTTTGCTCGCGCCTCTGGCGACTTGCGGCGGCGGTGCGCCTTGATTCGGCACCCGGCACCGCAGTACCTCTGACTGCTCCTCGCCCCTTCGACTAAGGGCACCTTGCAGTGTCGACAAGTCCTGTTGGACTTCGGCAGCGGCGCTCCCCGGTGCGATCGGACCCGACAATTGGCGGAGCAGAACCGCGCCTGTGGCCTTCGCCCGGGCCCGATCGGCCCCGCACAGTACGCACAATGTTTCGCGTTGCGTTTCATGATCTGCATTATACAGCGGGCAACGCAACGCAACAAGCGTCGCAGATGAAGGCCACAACCGTTCGGTCCGGGCTATCGGCCAGACATCTTGTGCATTGGCCCGGTTGCCAGTGTACGTCTGCGCGGCCCTGCGCTGCGTCGCGCCGAACGCTTCGGCGGAACTCTGCCAGCGCCGCCTTCCCCTGCGCCCAGGTGGCGGGGGAGGGGGCCGAAACCCCCTCCTCTACCACTTGACCACCCAGAGCCTCGGCGATCTCGAGGTCGGTCACGGGATCTTGATCCTGACCCCGTTGGTGAGACCGCCCGGGCCCTGCACGCGAGCCGAATAAAGGACGATCGTCTTGCCGACCCACTGCTCTGTCTCGTCGCCGAACGCTTCGGCCAGCGCGAACGCGTTGGTCTTGTTGCAGATGAGTGCCTGCTGGCACTCCTCGAAACGGAGAACGAACTTCTTTTCCCCGTCCGCCAGCGTCTCCATCGCCCCGTCGGCGATGACGAACATTTCTTCCTTGTCCCCGAAGTCAGCGGCTTTGAAATACGTCCCGGGAAATGCCTGTTTGATGTCCATTTGTGTTTGATTCCTCTGTTTGAGTTGCGTTGAAAGTTTCAGCTTCAGGTCCGGCTATAAAAGTTGCTGCGAGGCGGCCTCCTTCCTGTCGAGCCAGAGCGCGTCCCCCTCGGTCAAAAGGACGCGCAGGATACGATGTTCGCGAACGGTGTCGTCGAAGAGCCGCCGTGATAGGCGCATCTGCGACTTCGCAAGAGCGAAAGCCTCTTCGGGCGTAGCCGGCGTGGCAAACGCTTCGAGCACCGTGCGGATCTGCTTCTCGCGCAGCGGTGAGTGCTTACGACTGCGCACCACCCACTCGCCCGCATCGAAGTCCGCTTGCAGGACCGCGACGGTGTCGGGAAGGCGGCCTGTAGCTTGGATCGTGCGGCGCGTGTCTTCGCTGTCGCCGGGCGAAGAGAACTGCATAATCACGTCCGCCGCCCCCGCGAACGAGCTTGCCCCGCGCATCGCGCCGACCCCCCCGGCGTCGGAGTCCTTCTTGCTGTGCGCTGTGAGCACTACGGCAAGCCCACGATTGGTCAGCCTTGCGAGGGACTTCGCGAACCGCACCATCTCCGCGTTATCGTTTTCGTTCTCGATTGGCGCGATGCCGGTCGAGGTGTCGAAGACCACCATTTGCGCTCGGGCCCGCTCTGCCTCGAGCAGCACCGTGTCGAGGTGCATTTCCCATTCGGGCCAGATTCCGAAGTGCGGGCGGGCATAGACGTAGAAGCTCGACCCCAGGCCGATATCCTCGCGCCGCTGTATCCAATTCTGCTCACCCTCCTCGGAGCAAAACAGCACAGGCGTAGAGGCGATTGGCGTCCCCAAAAACTCGACTGCGCCTTCATGCATTGCGCGGCACAGGTAGGCGAGGAGCGTCGTCTTCCCGGCTTTCGGGGGCGCGTGCAAGATCGTGAGAGCGCCGGGCGCGATGTATCCCTTCCACAGGTAGGGCTCGGCCTCGGGCAGGACCAGCCGGGTGATTGGCACATACAGCCCGGGCTCTTCTTCTTCCTCCTCAGTATCCTCGCCGGGATCCCTCTCGACGCTGGGCTCGACCGGGGGCACCTCAAACGGCACTACGTCCTCTGCACTGGCAACTCGCTGTCCGGCGATCCGCAGAAGCTCGTCCATGCGGGAGAAGATCGACGCGCAAGAGCCGTGGTGGCACTGGAAGGCTACCTTCCCGTCGTCTGTGACGAACAGGAAGCTATGGGTCGGCTTCGTGTCTGTGCCGTGCTCATGGGCGCGGGGGCAGGGGACCAACGCTTTTGCTGCGGCCTCGCCTTTGTCCTCGTCGAGCCGCAGCACCATGCCTGCTCTTAGGAGTAGTGCGTACTCCGGGCTGCGGATCAGAATTTCGTGCCGCTTGCCGCCCGCCTGGTCGATCGAGGGCTCTGGTGTTGCGGCTAGTGATAGCAGCGAAGCGGGCGCGGGCGGGGCGTCCCAGGGCATCAGGGAGTCAGGGGCCCAGGAGTAGTGCAGGCGGCGGTTGTCGCCACCCCGCACGATCGACGGCGGGGCAAGGACGTAGCCGCCCTGCGCCTTCACGTCGATGGCTTCGAGCGCCGTGCTTCTACGAGTCTCGCCGGGCGGCAGGCGGTAGTAGTAGTGCCGCCCCCCGCGACCGGTAATCGCCACGCAGCCGCTCAAATCCGAGCCGACCAGACGGGCTAGATCGTCGGCGGTGGACCCCTTGTAGGAGTCCACGTCTACGACGATGAGCCCGCCCGGTAGGCCCGTGACGATGCCGACGTTGCCGTCGGGCTCGTCCCCCCACCACCTCCGCACCACATCCACATCCGTCGAGGCGTCGTTCCACCCGTGGCTGTCGGCCCGAGGCAGCTTGCCCCGGGGCCGCAGCGCGATGACGGACACCCCGTGCTCGACTAGGTCGAGCGCCGCCCGGAGCATCAGCTAGTCGGGGCAATGGGCCGTGGGACGCTCTGTCCGATCGTGGCAACGCACGCGCCGCAGAGGTGTAGCTCCTCGTAGGACGTCGTCCTGCGAGCAAAACCCTCCCACCCCTCGGGCGGGTCTTCGTATTTCTCCTTCTGCGCGACCTTCGCCGCGCAACCGTCGCATCTCCACCACACCGACACACAGCCTCCATTGGACCTCCCCTGACCCCCGGTTTGTGGCTCCGGGGGTCGCGGGTTCAAGTCCCGTCACTCACCCTAAGAAGAGAACACTATGGATGACGACAGAGTCAGCGGCTGTCAAGTTTGGAGACTTGCGAGTGCAAAAAACCTTGGTCGAAGTGCGTGTATCGCATGGTTGTGGAGATGTGCCTGTGGCCCAGCAGAACCTGCACGGCGGCAATCGGCACACCCGTCGCGACCAATCTCGACGCAAAGGTGTGGCGAAAGGTGTGCATGGACACGTCATGCAGCCCGAGGCCGTCTGCGGCAGGGCGCAGGACGCGCCTGCCCCAGTTCGCTCGAGCCCAGCGTGGGCTCCCTTGGGTTAAAACCCCCGCGCCGGCTCTGGGCAAAGCAGTTAGAGCCTGCGCGGCCTCGGCGCAGAGCGGCACCGATCTGGACCTCCCCGATTTGGACCGGCGCACAAAAACCGCCCTTTCGGTCACGTCCGACCAGCGCAAATCGAAAGCCTCTCCGGCCCGCAGCCCGGTGTAGAGCAGGAGTTTTGCGGTCGGCGCAGACCGACCGAGCGCCGCGCAGAGTCTGGACTCTTCGTCGGGCGACAGGACGCGCTCTCGCGTTAGCGGCTCTGGCTCGAATTTCATGGACTGAAGCGGCGACCGTTCGATCTCGCCGTTCTCCACTGCCCAGGTCAGCGCACGGCGCAAGAAAGCCAGCCGGCGATTCCTTGTGGCAGGCGAAACGTCGGTCCACGATCCAAGGCAGTTCTGCACAATCTCCACCGTCAGAAGCGCGACGGGGATTTCACCGATCGCGGCAGTCCAAAGGCAGACGAATCTTTTGCGATTTTCCCGGTCTCGACTCAACGGTGCGGTCGACGCATCGAAGCGAACAAGGAGGGAAGCCAGATGGCTCGAGCGAAGAAAAGAGAGACGGTGCAGCGCAAGCAGTTGCCTGTGAGCTTTAGCGACGAAATCTGGGACGAACTGGAAGCTGCGGCGGAAAGAACTGGACGAACCCGGAGTGGCTTGGTGCGCCTGATCGTAACGCTGTTCTTTGAGCGGGAAGAGTTCGGGGCGATTCGGCGCAGAGTTACGACGCTTGACTGACATGGTCGCATTATGCGGCGCGTAACGCTTTGATTTCAATTCAAAATCAGCCTTACGCCGCGTAAAATAAGTTGCGCGTTTTGCATCGCATTGCATTTTCCTGCATTGTGGTGCGATGAAACTGTATAATGCGCTGGCAGAGGCTATGGCGCAGGCCGAGGCGGACTTCCCTCGCCTGCCGACGAAAGCCGTCGAAGCGGACACGCGTCCCGCTCCCGACCCCGACCCCCACCCCGAAAACCCTTACGTCGGGCCGAAGGAAATCGCGCATCTTTGCGCGGTCTGCGATTCGGTCGGCCTGCCCCCGGAGGATCTGGGTCGGTGGCTCCGCCGGCGCGGCACGCGAGGGCGAAGGTTCATCCGAGTCGCGAGCGTCCCGTCGATCCGGGACGCCATCCTGAACGGTCTCGTCCGGGAGGAACTCTACGGGGGTCACCGTGGCGAAGAGTAACTTGCGCTATCTCCACGTCGAGCGGGCCCGTAGGAAGCGCCCGAGCCAAAAGCTGATGGTGGACGAGGGCGGGGTGGTCTGGCTCGAGCACGTCCCCGATCGGGTCTGGGAGACGGCGCAGGCGGTCCTGTTCGGGGTCGTAGCGGGGGTGGCACTTGGGCTGTGTCTCTAACCTCTACTTCCTCGACGAGCGGTATTGGCTCGCAAACGTCGAGGGTGCGACCGAGATCCCCCGGTGCAGCAACATCCTGAACCCCTCCGGGCTACCTCCGAGCGCCGCGCCTTACGCCTACCGAGGCTCTCGAGTTCATGAGTGGACCGAAGCCTACGATCGCGGCGAATTACCCGACGCCGAGTGGTCGAGGCTCGAGCGGGTCGGCAGCCCGCTCCTTCCCTACCTCGTCGCCTACCGGCGATGGCTCGGGCGTGTCCAGCCTACTTTTATCGCGATCGAGAAGCCGGTTTGGGGAGAGGCGAACGGCACGCGCTACGGAGGCACGATCGACCGGATCGCCAAGCTGCCCGACGGCCGCGTCGTCATCATTGACCTGAAGAGCACCGCTGCAAAGAAGTTTGCGGTGCGCCGCGAGCATGGCGCTCAACTCTGGGCCTATCAGAATGCCTTCAACCGGGACAACGATCTCAAGATCGATGCGGCTTGGATTTTGTACCTGAGCGGCGACGGGGTCGCGCAAGGCGTCAAACATGACCTGTACGAGGGGCGTCGAGAGTTCTTGCGCCGTCTGGATCTTTGGCGGTCGCACTGCGACGAGCGTGACGAGGTCGAGCGGTGGCTCTGACTCCGACCGCCCGCACGCTCGTTTGGTTACGCGGAAGGGGGATCGAAGCCGCCGTCGTCGAGCGGTGGATTCCGCAGACCCGCAGGAGGCTGGACCTGTTCGGGTTTATCGATCTGATTGCGATCGACGGGGATACCACCTGGGGCGTGCAGGCCACCTCGACCGGCAACGTACAGAGCCGCATCACGAAAATCATCGAGCATCCTAATACGCCCCCGTGGCTGGCCGGCCCACGTCGGATCCTGGTGATCGGGTGGCGTAGTTACAAGAGGAGAGTGGACCGTGCGTCTTGGCGACCCACGATTTATGAAGTCGGCCAAGCGCCCACGGAGGGGCAGGCCGAGGAAGAGGCAAGACCCATCCAGGTTATTGGGGGCATCGGAGCCGCCGAAGGCGAGCGATACGGAACGCTCTCTGACCTTTGGAGCGCAGAGCTTCGATGACCTCCTCTATTGGGAGCCCAGGAATACCCCAGAGCAGATGCTCTTGCTCGCGGTACTTGAAGACGCTCTGCATTGCCTTCGACTGGGCCATGAGCCCCTCGCCTCGCAAGCGAAGTATTGGTTTCGCGGTGCGGACGCTCCGCCTGGGTTCTCGTTTTTTGAACTGTGCCAACACCTACGTTTCCGCGAGCCGCCCGACCGGCTTGCAGAGCACCTTATCCGACTTTGCACCGAAACCACCACGCTCATCCCGCAACTCCGTCGCAGGCCGCACAGAAGGCTGCGCAGACAGCTTTGGCAGGAATACTCCGATGTCGAATTCGAGAGAGATGTCTGAAAAACTCCTACTCAATATGGTGAGCGACGGTCTGCGTGACATCGAAAAAACGCTACGGAAGGGCCAGGACACGCATGAGCCCGACGAGTGGAGGCGGCAAAGCCTGAGCGAGCACTTCGAGCACGCCGAAGAGCACATTAGTAGTTTTGTTCTCGAGGGCATGGACCTTGGGGAAGCCACGGGAGAGGACCATGTTGCACACGCGGCGACACGCTTACTCATGTATCTTACGCTGCGCCATCAACTGCGCTTTGATAGTTAGCGCCACGCTGATTGTCGGCTGCGCCACAACCGCACGGTGGAAATGTGAGACGATCTACTGCGACCCGGGGCCGTGCGCGGCAGATATCCGGCCGATCGTGACGGAGTGCATCGAGAAGGAGATCGAGCGCAAGCGCACGCTGGTCGGTTACTTTGCGAACCTCGGGCTCTCCCTGGCTCAGACCGCAGCGTCAGTTTTCTAATGCTAAACGCCGATTTCCCCGCGACCGAGTGTCTGGCTCGGGCTGACTTTTTTCGCCAAGGCGACCCCGCTTTTGCCGATAAGTTTGAGAAGGTGGTGGTGTTCGGGGTCGCCGCCGTGCCCGGTCGTGCGCTGGGCTTTCATGTCCTGACGGATTGGGGGGCTGTCTGGTGGCGGCTTCCGATCCACGCGCTCTGCCACTCCCCAGACGCTCCGCGCCGACCGCTACATGAGCTTCAAGTCTGGAACTGTTTTGGCGCGAACGTGAGCGTGCATGAATTCGACCTTCTTGCGGAGTGCCGCGTCGAGGCCAAGGTCGGTGACGAGCACCTGCCCGGGCAGTACATCACCACGATCGATTGGCACGGGTCGGACTACGCCGACGGGGCAGGAGCGTTCGGACACAAGGCGGCGCACGTTATTGAGCTTGACGAGGGGAACTTCGCCGCGCTGCCCGGCAATTTTGTCCGGTGGCGCAACAAGGCGTGGACCTCCGGACAGCCGCCGGAAGTCCCGTGGCTTCTCAATCGTGAGGTCTGGTCGGCAGAACTCGACGGACTAAGCGACGACAGCGAAGAGTGGGCATACGGCGTCACCAAGACGCCCAACCCGCAGACCTGACCGCCAACCACATGACCCACGCTTTGCTCCTCCGGATCCCGTAGCGGCGGAGGTTGTCGAAGAAGCGGTCGTCGGCTTCCTTCCGGGTTCCGGGGTGCGTGCTGTACTCGTAATCGTGAATCACTGCCGCCCCGAAGGCGGGGCCTTCCTGATCCGCGTAGGGCCAAAGCAGTCGTGGCACCGACGCGCCGTCGAAAACGAAGTCGGCGGGAACGGAGATGTCTCCCAGCGTGAAGGTGCGTAGGAGCTTCCACGTCCCGTCCTCGCGCCACTCGACGATAGGGCGCGGTCGGATGGGCATGAATTCCATCAGCACTTCCAGCGGCGCAGAGCCAGCGCTTTGCGGGTGGGCTCGCCGTTCGGTTTTTTCATCGGCCCGGGCATTCCCGACATCCTAGCGCAGAAGCTGCGCTTGCGCGGGCCACCCCCCGGTTGGGGCGCTTTGAGCTTCGACCCGGTGGCGCGGTTGTATTTTGCGCGGCCTTTAGCCGTGAGCCCACCCTTCCTGGACTTCTCTCCGCGCCCGAGCGAGAGCGAGACGCTCTTCTTACCCGCCATCAGAGATCCTCCGTACCCTGTCTTCGATTCGGTCCAGCCGGCGCTCATGCTCACGAAGCGTCTCGAGCAAGCCCACGATTGCGCGGCGCACGGCGTGGATGGCCCAGACAATTAGAGCCCCCGCCACCCCAGTAATCGCGTCCTGAATCACGTCAATGCTCATTTTGGTTATCGTCGGCGGCACGATTTGATTTCTCGCACTTCGCGCCAGATTCCGACACAGACTGCCAGCAGGATGCCGGTAGCGATAGGGTCGAGGACTTCATGCAGCAGTCGGATCATTTCCGGCCCTCATGCAGGAACGAGTAGTGGTTCCCATCGCCAAAGGCCCCGCCCCACCGCGCAAGTTCATGCTGTTGTTCCCACCACTCCCCCAGGGGCCGGTGGTCTTCGCTCTCGGTCAGGTACTTCCCGTCGCGAAACAGATTGAGGTCGATCGCGAGCCGGTCGCCGTGCAGGGACCGAGCGATGCCCATGCCCCGCTGGGCGTTGAGCCGGCTCTGCTCTGGCGAGCGCCACGTCTCGCCAAACGTCACCTCGAAACCAAGCTCAAACGCTCGATCGATAAGTCGCGCAACGTGCTGCGCGAAAAGGCTTTGCTTCTCTCTGAGAGTCACGAGTCACTTCCGGTGCTTGCACCCGCACGGTTTCTTCTTCGGTCGAGGCTTCGGCTTTGGTTTTGGTGCTGGACGCTTCTTCATTTCTTCTCCTCCCGCAACGCCCCAAGGATAGGGTCGAGGGCGAGCTTGGCTCGAGGGTAGACGCCTCCGACGAGCGCGTTGGCTCCGAGCAGGGCATCGATGGGCGGGCGGTCTCCGGTCAGCCCACCGTAGATCTTGCTGACGGCGCTTTGAGTAAAGCCCAGGCCGGGGGCGGTGGTTGCCAGTCGACGAATCGATCCCTGGCCGAGCAGCATCTCATGCGCCGCCGCACCTGGGAGACCCGCCGTCGAACCGAAGAACTCGCTAATGGCTTTCTCGCTCAAACGCTCAGAGTCGGCCTCGGAAATCTCACCTTTCATCCCCATCCGCACGATCGACGACAAATACGAGAGCGGAAGCTGGTGCCCGGCCATGCGGATTAAGCGGGTGAGGCCCAGGTGCATGAGCGATGCGTCTCCGGTGCGAGCCAGTACTTTCGGCCCGTCGATAAGCAAAGGCCGGAACACGTCTTTGTGGAACTGAATGCCGGCCTGCACCATGAAGGAGCGGAACTGAAGGGCAATCGACCCGACCGAGGTCCGCAGCACGTTTGCGATCTCTCCCGGTTGCGTGCGGTAGTGGAACCGACCGACAAGAGTCTGCACGGCGTCGAGCAGATCTCTCTCGGGGAGTAGATCGATGGTGTCTCCCTCGAAGACGTGCGAGACGCGGCGCTGCCACATATCTCGCAAACGCCTCCACGCCTCTTCGCCTGCAAGCGTATCGTCAAATATCTCGCTGGCGTACTTCAGCATTGCCGCGTTGGGCTTCGTCCCCTTGCCCGCCTCGCGAGCCAAAGAATGTACCGTGCCAATTGCGGTGGTCGACGAGATCCGTCGAGCGAACGAGTCAGCCTCCGTCGCCATGTACGTCGGGTGCAGCTTCGACATGGCGTGAGCAAACCCCCGGGTGCCCAGGACTTGCTTCTGAAGTCCTCTGTTCTCGGCAAGCTGAAGCAGGACTCCAAGCCCACTCTCCGCAGCGCCCGAAGCATCTGAGACTCGAGCGCCCAGGTAGTCGGTGTAGGCCGGTAGGAGCTTGCCACCGATCGCCATCGCACTGGGCCCGTCGAGCCCGTAGGCGGTCGCCTTCGCAATCTCAGCGGCCTGAAGCGGAGCGTTGGCCGTCAACATAGTGTTTTGGAAAAACTGCCGAACAGCCTTCGTGCCGCGCCGTCCCAGTCCGGCTTCGGGCGCAAACAGTTCGCGTGCCACAGTTTGAATCGCAAGGTGCTCCTGAGTGAGCCCTCGCTCCGCAGTGTGACCGAGCGCCTGCACGATCATTTTGGGCGCAGTGCTTTTGCCGGCGGTGCCGCCACCGAGCGCGACCTGTTCTACTACGTCGCTGCCGAACGCAGCCGCGTTGGCAATCAGGGCGTCGTCTCGACCGTTGACCGACGCTACGATCTTCTCCAGGTTTGGCTCGTAGAACTCGTTGGGGAGAAGCGGATTCCCGGCCTCGTCGTAGAGCCTCGACTGCTGCGTGAGCCCCTTCACCCGAGTCGGAGCCCCAGCCATCGCGGCCTTGAACTGTTTTATTTGGGCCGAGGGCATCCCCTTCTGGAGCAACCAATCGACGTGCCTCTGGTACTCTGGGGTGCCTTCTGCCTTGTCGATCAACTCGAGCAGCACTTCTCGGAAGTCCTTGCGGATGATGCTCGGGACGTAGTCTGGCTGTGCGGTGAAATCTACAACTTCACCGGACAGAGTCGTTTGCTTGACTCCGGCTGCGCGTTTCAGTTCGGCAACCTCGGACATCATCGCATCGTGATGCAATTTGACCCGGTAGAGTTCCGGGAACTCTGCCCCGACCTCGGCGGGGGTGCGCCCCATGATCCCGTAACCAGAGTCGATCAGCTTCTTCTCTTGGGTCTGCCGCCACGCTTTCAGAGCCTTTCCTTTGAGCCCCTTGGGTGCGCTGGATTCCAGAGCCCGATTGAATTGCGGGCCGAAGTAGGTCTGAGGGTAGACGATGTCCATCCTCGAGCGGATCAGGTTGGAACTTAGAAGTTGCCGACCGATCATGCGCGATAGTTGGTCGTCCGAGTTCATCAAAACCCTGATTGGCCTGAACAGTTGCGACGGCAGAATATTCTTCGCAAGCTCAAGCCCGTCGAGCGCAAAGCCCATCCCCTCGCTTGCGCCCGTCATCTGCCCCAGGCCGGGGCCTTCTGGGCCCGCAAGGCTCGGTCCGCGACTTAGCAATTCCTGAATTGCATCGCGCCGGGCTGCGGTGTCTTCGATGATTCCCCCCATCGACCGGGTCAAGGCTCCGGTAGTCGAGGTTTTCTCGAGCACCTTCCGCGCCGCAGCTTCTCCCTTCATCATGCTGCCGACGCCTCGCATGAGCTGTCCCGCGCCGCGAGCGACGTAGGGGAACGCCGCGTCCATGATAATATCGGTCGGCGTATGTACGTTGGTCCTCTGGTATTCGGCCATGTCGGTGTCGTCGCCGAAGATGGCGTCGAAGACGTTGGGCAGATCGTCGTACCAGTTCGCCGTCTCCCGAAATGCAGCGCCGCCCAGGAGGTTTGCGCCGAGGAACGTCAGCGCAGCCGGGATTGAGGCAGGCGCGGATCCTGCCGCTGCGGTAGCGAGCGCCCCCGTGCCGAGTGCTGCGGCCAGCCCCGCGCCCAGGCCACCCCAGGTGTTCGGCCCGGCCTTGTCCCCGTACTGAAACGCAACGATCGCGTCGGCAATGTCCGCAGGGACTTCCCGGCTCTGCAAATAGACCTTGGCGTAGCTTTGGTTCTTCTTGTGCTTTTGCAGTTCGGGCGGGCCTGCAAGCCACGTTTCGACGCCTTGCCGCACCTCCGTCAGCCGCTCGGGGCCAAAGCCCAGCTTCTTTGTGAGAGCCAGAAATTCGTCGTCTGGCGGTGCTGCTTGTGGTGCGGCCAGTCCTGCCGCTAGCTGCCCAAGCGTCGGCAGGGTCTCAGACATCTGCTCAAGCGTCGGCAGTGGCGCAGACATTTGCTCGAGCGCCGGCAGTCCCGCAGAGATCTCTTCAAGCGACGGCAGCCCCTGGTCAGGTAGCGGTGGCGGCTTCGGCCGTGGACCGACCGCCTGCGGGACCGCTGGCCCAACCGGCTGCGGCAGTAGCGCAGCCAGATTTTGCGGGAGAGAGACCATAACTAGCGACGGGCGGCGTTCTCAAACTGCATTGCAGGTGACTGCTGGCCGAAGGTGAACGAGGGTGGGGTGTCGAACCCCGAATGCCATGATGACTTTGAGCCGGGGTCGATAGTGATGTCTGAGCCAAGTGCTTTTAGCGCCGCATTGGCCGCGCCGGCGAGTTCGGGGGTGACCCCCTCGCCTTTTGCTTGAGCGTCTAGGATCCGATCGAGGAGCCCCCTCGCGACTAGTTTAGTTTGCTCTTTGCCGGGGGCTGGGCGGTTCACGATTTCGTTAGCAAGCTCCAACTCGTCAGTTTTTTGTCTACGCTCCGCTAGGCTTCTCATGTTCGCGATGTTCTCCGTCTCGGCTTCGAGTTTCGCTGTCTCTGCTGCGGATTTCTCTGCGCCCATCATAAATTTCAGCATTTCGATCTGCTGCTCGTTCTGGCTGTTTTGCTGGGTTTGCCGGGCTTTGTTTGCCAGACCTTGTTTTGCGAGCAACCCTTGGATCAGATTCGGATCGATCCCGTACTGATTGGCCTTGGCGAAGGCGTTCTGGAGCGCGTTCGTGTATTCGTCTGCTTCGGAAACTCCGCTGCCCACATACGCCTCGTAGGCTTTCGGGAAGTTCTGCTCCAACCAAGAGCCGATCGGCCTCGCCGCACCGCCCTGTCCCACCGCAACGCTTGGCTGCGGCTCAGCCGCGCCCACTGCGCGGTACAGCATCTGCTCAAACTCAGCCTGCTGTTCGGGCGACATCATCTCCAGAATTGCATTGGCCTTGATCTGAGAATTCCGAACCTCGCCGGGGATGCGAGCTAGTTGCGCCTGATGGTTCGCTCGCGCCTGGGACAGCGGATGCCCCATAACGTCCTGCAACGGCTGGAGCAGCGTCGAGTCGATAAGGTTCAGCCCGACCCGGACGGGAAGTCCCAAGACTTCTTTCAGGGCTGACAACGTCGTGTCCAGGTACGGCATGGGTCCGGCAGAGGACTGCGTGTCGATGCCGTAGGCAGGCGAGTCGTTGTTCTGAGCCTGCTGTACGACGTTACCAAACACGCTTTGGAGCGCACTTGCTTCGCCCTCGCCATGAGAGGACTTCGCCGATGGGCCGTCCTCAAACGGGCGATTCATTTCGAGGTCAAACGAACTGTACGGGTCGAGGACTGCGTTGGCGAAATCGCTGACCGTCTTGGTCATCCTCTCCGGCGCTTCCGGGTCGCGGATCATCGGCAACGAGTCGCCGATAGCTTTGGCCTGCTCCATCGTGCTCGGACTGGGCAACTCAAGGCTCATCGAGAATTTCCCTAGCGGCGAGTCGGAAGAGACAGAGTCGAGTGCCGGGTTTTCGTTGCGGATCAGAGGCTCGAACATGGCGCGGTTTGTCGGCATCTCCGTCATGGGGGTGAAGGCCCCCGTCCCGCGCAGTTCGTCCAGCGACGTGCCGCCAACCATGAACGGCCCACTGGAGGTAGACTCAATCGCGTCTAGCAGCGAAGAGATCGGATTGAACGAGGGCTTTTGCCCCTGAATCCCGGCTGCGTATTGCGTGAGCGAGGTTGGGTATTGCTGGGGAGGGCGATTGTATGTCCCTGTCAGTTCGCGCAGGAAGTCGTTTAGATTGTCCTCTCCGGTGCTGATAAAATTGCCAATGTCATCGAAGATGCTGGGCGGTTTTTCTCTACGCTGTTGCGCGATCAACTGACCAAGCTGAGTAAGGTTGCTTTGTGGCATCGGAGAGTCCTCGTCGAGGAAGGCAGTACTTGAATAACCGACTTCTTCCCCATCGGTGTCTACCCCGAGGTAGTCGACGAAGCGCAGAAATCTGTTAGTCGAATCTTCTGCCGCCCATTTCGAGTCGGCAAGGTTAGCGACAACTTTGCGAAGGTCGAGGTCGTCCTCGTTGTAGGCTTTGAGCGTCTTGACAAACTTTTTCTTGATCTTGGCTTTCCCAAGCTGGAAGAACATCGCACTAAAAGCGGCTCGGGCTTCACCCGGGAGGTCATCCCAATGCTTGCTCAACACCTCCTTTGCTGCGGCAGAAAATGTGGGTAGATCTTCCTCTAGCCACTTTTCTGAAAGCTCCTGCGACACGGGATCGCCCACTTGCCATTTTCGCGACTTGCCTGTTGCCGGGTCTATCCAGTCAACCTCTTCCCCTTCGGCGTTGAGCGTTGTGCGTGTTTGGCCCTGAAGCAGGTGCCCAACGCCTCCAGTGAGTTTTCCTACCGAGTCGTTGTAGGCTTTGTAAACGGGCCGCTCTTTTGTGTAAGTGGCGTGCCGGTATTCCTTGCTGGTGCCACCCTCCTCCTGGCGCACAATCCGACGGTAGAGGTCTTTCCAGTTTTCCTCCGTCACGCCCGAAGTGTCGAAGATGGCGTAGTCAGGCTCTGCGTAGTCCAAATGGAAGCGGTCTGGTGCGTACTCGCCGCTTTCGTTCGGCTGCTGGTTCAGCGCCCCCCGCGCAAGCCTACGAGTGGCCGCGCCGAGCTTGAGCATTTTCTTGCTCTGACCCACTAGACAAATCTCCGTCGCCCGGGCAGTGAGCTCATAGAGGCTGCGCGACCGTACGGGTCAGTGGGTGTGGGCATGGGTTGCTGCGGCGTGAGGGCGCGAGTGACCGGCCCTTGGGCCAGAATGCCCGCCCCTTGGACCCCCGTGCGAAACGCGGTGTCTGAGGCGAACTGCCTCATCCCGGCGCGTAGCGCATTCTGTTCCAAGGCTTGCTGCGACCCGAACTGCGGCGCGACCGGCGGAGCTCCAGGGGTGAGCGGGTCGGAAGCTGGGCGCGTATTCTGGGCGAGGTCGCCCAAGAGCGTCGACCCATATCCCGCCGCAGAGCTTGCCAGGCTGCCGACCGCCCCCACCGCCGCTCCCCTCCCGGGGCGTTGCGGATCGGTGATCGCGCCCATGCCCGCACGGGCCGCAAGCTGCCGAGCCTGATTCCCGAACTCTCCCGACATCGCGTACCGCGCAGTGTCGAGGATCCCTCCGGCTGCTGGCGCAATCGACGGGGCGGGCATCGACGGCATGGGGAGCCCACCGGACGCAGCATCGAACGCGCCGCTGTACACGCTTTTGTAGGCACTCTGGTACGGCCCGCGAATCGGAGCAGACAAGACTCCGTATATGTCCTTGCCGAACGGGACGCTGTCGGCAACTTCCAGCGCAACGTCGTCAAACGCCTTCACTTGGGATACGACGTTCTCAAAGAGCGACGGTGGCTGCGCAACCGGCTGCGCCGCCGCCATCCCAGTAGCCTGCGCGGTCGCAGACGCGGCTCCTTCCGCTACGGCTGGCGCTCCTCCGGCGGCCCCTGCTGTAGCGGAAGCCCCCTCGCCACCGAGAAGCCCAGAGAGGGTGCTGGAAAGCTCCTTGGATGCCTCTACTGCTGGGCGATTGATAGTCTCTGCGAGCCCCCGAGAAACCTTGGCGTAATCTGCAGGGGTCGTGACAAACTCCCCCACCTTCGTGCCGACAGACTCGCCGACTGTGCCGATCAGGTCTGTCCCGGTCTTTGCGACCTCTTCTCCGACCTCCACGGCCACGTCGCCCGCGGTCGTAGCGGCTTGCTTCGCAACCTCGGCCCCAGCTTGCGCTCCGGCCTTGCTGGCCTCGACAGCGGCGGACGTTCCGGCAGCCAAGCCCAGTCCGCCCAGAACCGACGAGCCAGCCGCAACCCCCCAGTTGCCACCTTCCGTAGCGGTCTCGACCAAAGGGCCGACCACCGGAACGCTGTCGATCGTGATATCTTTCAGAAACCCCAGCGGGTCTTCCCAGGGATAGTCGCCCTTCGCCACATTGACGAGAGTTTTGATCCCTGCCGTTCCGACGGTGCCGACGGCTGCCGCAAGGAGGAATGCGGTGAGCAACTCACTCTCCATCGGACCTCCGGTCGCCCAGGTGGCGTGTCATCTCGAGCCCGGTTACTTCAAACCCGGCCTCGACAAGAAGTTTCATGCTTCCGGTGTTCGCGGTGCTGACCGACGCAAGGACGGTCTCAGCCCCGAGCGCGGTGAAATAGCGCAGCGCCGCATCGTAGAGCTTTGCTCCGATCCCTTGCCGTTGGTGGTCTGGGTCAACGAAGGTTCCCGCTGCCATGACCCATCGGCGGTTGCCCGGGAACGGCACCCAGCAGCAGACCCCGACCACTTCATCTCCAACCGTCGCCAGCAAAAGGTGCTCGTTCTGCGCGATTGCGCCGCACGCGAGCGCCACGGTCGCTTCCTCGCGCATCTTCTGGTCGGCAGGCATGAGGTCGAAGGCGGATCGAATGAGATCCGTTACCGCTGCCACATCTGCCAAGACTGCGGGCCGAATCTCCATCACGCTGAGTTGTAGATTGGATAGGTCGGCTGAGGCACCGCGCCACCGCCCATCATGTTTCCAAACATCTGAGCACCCATGTTTAGGCCGGCTTGCGCGAAGGGGCTCGGGCCCGGACTGGCAGGCCGATAACCGCCGCTGGTGGTGCCGGTGCCCATTGTCATCAGGTACTGGAGGGGGAGCATCGCCATGTTCTGCATATTCTGTTGACGAGCGCGTTCCAGGTCGAAGTCCATGCCAGCGAACATTCCCATCTGATTAAGCTGTTGCTGGCGCTCTGCGTTGCCAAGACCGTAAAGCTGCATCAACTGATTTGTCGCGTTCTGCCGGCTTGCCATCTCGGCTTGAATTGCGTTTAGCTGGTTTTGCTGTCCGCCCAGGTGGTAGTTGATCCTCTGACCCATTGCATTTGCAGTCAGGTTTCCGAATTCGTTCAACCCCTGCGCACTTAGGTTGGCTTGGCTCAACGCACCCTGGAGCCCCTGCCCGGCGGCTTGACCGAGCGCCCCCCGCGTTGCGTCGAAGCTCGCCAACTGAGCCTGTGCGTCCAAGCCCCGACCCGTGTCGGCAAACTGCTGGAGGGTGCGGTACTTGTCTCGGTTCGCTTGCCCCATGATCTCCTGAGCGAGCGAGCCTTGCAGCATCTGATTTGCGCCAGACCGTCCAAGCCCAGCCATCTCCATCTGCGCTTGAAGTTCGGGAGATTGGAGGGCGAGGGTTTTCTGCGCTTCGGCGTTGATGCTGTTGAGCAGGGTCTTCTCGTAGCGGTTGTTTAGCTTGCCCATGCTTTGGACAAGACCTTCGCCTGCGCGTTCGGTGCCGGAAAGTAAGCTGTCGTTCACGTCGGTGACGTTGTCTGTCAGTTCGTTTCCGACGCCGATGTACTGGTTGACGACGTTCCCGTCTGTGTCGGGGTCCAGAAAATCTCCGTAAACTAGGTCTATGGCGGTTTGGGCCTCGGTCCCAGTGAACTCGTCGAAATTGCCCTGATCGTCCCGGGCAGCGATTTGAGCGCCCTGCCCGTTAATCCGATCCATGAGTCTGGCGTAGGGGTCACTCCCGTAGCCAAACTGCTCGGTAAATCCGAGCCCCAGCGCACCCTCGGCGTTTTGTCCCAAAACCTTCTGCCGAGCGATGTCCTGAAGGATTCGATGGTCGGCGGTGTACCCGGGCAGACCGCCACGGTTCTGACCATACGGGTCCATCATGGACGCCATCATATTCCTCATCATCGAGAAGGGATCTTCCCCGAAGAGCCCCTCCGCAGCCATGTGAGTTCCTGAAGGATTGACCCCCAAAATCAAACTCATAAGAAACCGCTGGTTCTGAGCGGTCACGTCCTCGGGGTCGTAATATTGATTGTCGCCCATTACCCCCTTAGCCTCGGGGTCAAGATCGATAATGGGTGGTCCGCTTAAGTTCTGCGGTTGGGCCGCTGTGGCAGTGGGCGGCAAACCATCAGTACGAGCCAAGTACGGTTGCGGATCCGCACTATACTGCCCCATCGGTGGACCACCCATCGGCCCCATCGGTCCCATCGGCCCCATCGGTCCCATCGGCGGTCCACCCATCGGACCCATCGGACCCATCGGCGGTCCACCCATCGGACCCATCGGACCCATCGGACCCATCGGACCCATCGGTCCCATCGGTCCCATCGGCGGTCCGCCCATCGGCCCCATTGGCCCCATCGGCGGTCCGCCCATCGGCCCCATCGGTCCCATTGGGGGCCCACCCATCGGCCCCATCGGTCCTGGTCCCATTGGCGGCCCCATCGGCGGCGCAGCCATCGGCGGTCCCATCGGCCCCTGCGGGCTCATGGGCGGTGCAGCTTGCGGTTGATAGGGAAAAGCCATCAGGGTTATGCTCCGTAGTTGCTCCGGTCGCGTAGGTCGTAGCCGCCTATGCCGTAGGGGTTCATGCCGTAGGGGTTCATGCCGTAACCGCCCATGCCGTAACCGCCCATCCCGTAGCCGCCCATCCCGCCGACCAGGAGCGACAGGGGTCCGTCTCCCATGCCGTAACCGCCCATCCCGTAGCCGCCCATCCCGTAGCCGCGCATCCCGCCCATTCCGGGCATTCCGCCCATGCCGTAGCCGCCCATGCCGCCCATGCCGCCCATGCCGCCCATCCCGCGCATCCCGAAAGGGTTCATGCCGTAAGGACCGAAGCCAGCCTGCCGCGACCCGTCAAAGTAGTTGTAGCCCTGGGGCGGAGGCGGTCGCATTCCGGGGTAGGGCATCTCCAGCGGCTGGGGTAGACGACCCGGCAGTGCTTCAAGTCGTCTCAGGCGCGGGTCATCGACTGGTATCTGACCATTCAGAAATTCGTTCGAGGGTATGTCCAAGCGCAGTGCTGCGCCGGGCGATTCGGGATAGACCGGCCCGGCTGGAGACGAAAACCTCGGGTCATTAGACGGAGTCGCGTTCGAGGGCAGGCCCATATGTATGTCATAGACCGGGCCTCCACCATTCGCTTCTTTGATTGCTGGGTGTCCTTCAGGGACAGAAACACCCTGTCCGGTTTCTGGATCTTGGTAGAAATACTGCGGGGGAATGCTCATAGTAGACATGAGCGTGGCCCCCGGAGGAAGGCCCTCTTCTGGGGCCAAAACCCTGCGATCTGGACTTGCAGCGGGGGCCGTCTCGACCGGGCCTCCACCAATCGCTTCTGCCGGCGGGCTTTGCGGGCGCTTAAGGTCTTCACGCTCATTGCGACGAGCGTCGCGAGCGTCGCGCTGTGCCTGCCGCCTCAAATCCGCTTCTGCGCGGCGCTCGTCTACCGTGCGCGGCGGGCGCACTTGCGGGCTTTGCGGGCGCTCTATGCCTTCACGGTCAAGCAAGTCGTTCAGAGCCTGCCGATTCGAATCTATTTGTGCGCGGCGGTCGGTCGGGTCTGCCGTGCGCGGCGGCGGCGGCCGCATCGGCTGGACCGCTTCGACCCCCGGAGCAGCCCCCCCACCGGGAGTAGCCCCACCCCCCTGAGCTTCGGGAGGCATCGGCATCCCCGGGCCTACCGGAGTAGGCTTGGAGTATCGGCCAAAATAGCCACCGTAAGATTTGTCATTCTCGCTCGGCAGAACGGGACTAGGTCGAAACGGCGGGCGGCTGGGAGGATCAACGGGGGTAGGCTTGTCAGACGGTGGGCGGCTGGGAGGAATAGCGGGGCCATCCCCATACGGGGGGCGTTCGGGACGATCGCCGAAGCTAGTCTTCCCGGGCCACTTGTCTTTGAGTCGAAATTTTTTGCCTCCAAACCCGGCGGGCTCGGCGGGCTGGCTCGAAGCAAAGTTGTAAATGCCGTCGCCAGCCTGTTGCCCCATGTAGTCGCCGCCCATCATCCGCTTTGCGCGTTTTTGAGATCCGGCACCGCCATATCCACCGAAATTGTTGTACGCCATTTCTTGTCGCTCCTAGTAGTATCCGTAGCCGTAACTCGGGTAGCCGTAGCCGTAGCTCGGGTAGCCGTAGCTCGAATAGCCTGTCCCATAATAAGTAGACCCATAAGTATTTGCGGGGTAGGGGGTCATCGCCGCGCTCGGGTCGGCAGCCCGCGATTGCGGGGGCTGATAAGGGTCTCCCCAATTCCCTTGGTCAAGGTAGTAATTCCCATACGTCCCAGGAGCGTAACCGCCATACTCTTGCTGCGTGGGGACACCGTAACCGCTTCCCCACGGGGGAGCGTAGAGGTGGCTATATCCGAGGTCAGGAGTCCAGTAGTAGGGTAGGTTTGCTGGGTTTGAGAACGGGTCTTGCCCGGCGTAGGGAGACCCCGCCCCAAACGGACCGTAATCAGGGGCCGGGCCCGGCGGAGGGTTGGGGTTGGGATCGGGGTCAGGGTCAGGGTCAGGCCCGGGGCCGGGGTCGGGGTCGGGGCCGGGTCCGGGGTCGGGACCGGGTCCGGGATCGGGCGGCTCGTAATCTTCGTCGCACTCTGGCGGGCGTGGAGAGATCCAAGGTGGCGGGCAATTGGAGGGAGGCTGGGGATTGGGGGGGTTCCGATAATCTTCGAGCTTCTTTAGCCATTCCCGGCGACGTTCCTTGGCTGCCGCAGCCCGCTCTTCACGATACTCTTTCGACCGCATATGCGGTTTTGGGATAATGCGCGGCGTCTCTCGATCGGGCTGACCGTTGGGATAGGGCTCAATCCCCTGCTGCCGCGCTGCGTCCGCGAGTTCCTCAGGGTCAAGGCCGGCTATCGCTCGCAGTCCTTCCATCGTTTCGGGCGAGTACGGTTCGCGCCCGCCCACGGGGGTGCGTCGTCGAGGTGTCCTCGAATAGGGGTCATTCATCGCCAAAACTCCGGCCTGTCGCCCTCACCCTGCGTCACCGACACGTTGATGAAGGCAATTCGAAACGGGGCTTTCGTGTGGCCTGCTGCGGTTGCTGCTGCGCTCAACGCATTGCGGAAAACGAACTTGTAGGTCATCGCGCTCTTCCGCAGTCCGTTCAGGACGAACTCAAGGATTGGCAACTGCCAGTTTTCATCGTAGGCATAGGCCAGCATCTCGTTGCCCGTGATCGACACGTCTTGGCTGGCTTGAACATTGGTTGCGTCGTGGTCGCAGTAGATATCGAGAGTACCGAGGTGCAGAGTATCGCCCGGTGCGCCCCATACGTTAGTAAACTCGTCACGCCCGGACGGGTTAGAATTGAAGCTGCGCAGCCCCATAACGATCCGGCGGATCATGGTGCGCCGGTTCGGTGCGCCCAACCGCATCCATGGAGTCTGGACCAGAGCGTCCACGGCGCTTGCGTTGGGGCCAGTGTCGTCTGCGTCCTTCGCCCCGTCCCGGTCGAGCTTCAACACGGTGCCGTCTTGGATCGGGAAATAGACCTCTTTCTCGGACCCGGGGATATTGCTTCCGCACCAGTTCTGCCGGTCCTCCCACCACCACGAACCTCTCTGATAGTCGTAGACAAGTTCAACAGTACAAGCACTGTAGGTGCCCTGCTCGTCACCTGTCTGAAGACTTGCGTAGGCTGGAGTAGAGACTAGTCGATGGCGGTCGCTCGTCAGGTGCCACGCGATGCGCCCCGCTTGCTCGTCGACGATTGGCAAGATGCCCTGGTCGAAATCTTCACTCAGGAGAGTTCGCAACGAGGTGCCTATCGGTGCCGGCCCCTGTTCGGTCATCTCCATTGGGCCCTCCCTCGACCAGAAGAAGTGCCGTCCGGCGGCCTCCGCGACGCTGCCGTAGGAAACGCATCCGACGTTGGTTTTAAGGGACGAGAAGGAGAACGGCGCACTCGGGGACGCACTGGGCCGGCCCAGTTCAATCGACCGTTCTCGGTAAACGACCAGACTGTTTCCTAGCGAGTTGAGGCTGGTGATGTGGTTCGTGTGCCCGTCGAATGTCTGATAGTTGCCTACGGAAAATCCAGTCGACAGTCCTGAGTGCCAAAACCCAAGGTCATTCGGCCAGGAGAACCAAATGGTCTTCTCGCCGTACTCACCATTTGGGTCGTCACCTGTGATCATGACACGGTTCTTGTGGACTGCGAGCAGCTTGGGGTTGGTGATCGCGGCCCCGCCGTAAGCAAGGGTATACGCCCAGTTGAAAAGCGGAGTGCCGCTTGAGTCATCAAGGTCGATAGCAACCGGACTGCTCAAGAGACTGTGCGCCATGACAAGGTAGCGGTGTCCCGCTACGAGATCCGGGCTCGAGCCATGAAGAGAGCCAGCCGAATGCTCGACGAGCTGTTCGATGATGCCGACGCCGCTTGCGAGGTGATTCGTCGATCCGGTGCCCCGATACAAATCGGCGACATACTGCACCGCTACGCCAGTTCCGCCGTTCAGCGTCGTTCGTAGCGACTCGTAGACGCGGCAGCTTTTTGCTCCATTCGCCCCCTCGTAGGGGCGCTCGAGCGTGATGGTAGTGCCCGAGACCGCCGTGATGGTGTATGCTTCATCCGAGTCGGGCAGAAGAAGAACAAAGTCGCCGACCTTCAAGGTGCTCGTCGAAGTTGCGGTCCGCGAACCGTTCGTGAACGAGATCGACTCTGTCACTTGCTCGGCGTAAAGCGGTATAAGCCGGTCAGTTCCAGGTCGATACTGGAAAATGTGATCCGGCGAGCAAAGAATTACCGAGCTTGGGAGTGACGGATCTTGGATCGCCCACCGCCACGGCACCGATCCCCACCGTTGCCGAGTGCCTGCCGTCTCGCAGGCGTATCCCGCCCGACTCCACCACTCCCCATCGACTGCTTGCACGTTGTATCCCCCGCGCTGCGGTAGAGGATTGCTCGGCTGGCCTAGAGAGTCAGCGTAACGTGTCCCGTCGAGTCCACCGAACGGGCCGAGCGATATGATCTGCCCGTCTTGAGACTGCATTTACGTCCACCAGGAGAATGGTGCGGTGCGATGGCGGGGGCCTCGCACAGTTGCAACGCCGGGCCGACCGGCTGCGGTGCTTGGCACTAGGGTGCGCTCGTTCGGCGCAAGACGCTGGCGGTCGATCTTGATCGCTCGGTCTCGCTCGTTTGCAAAACTCGAGGACCAATATCCTGAGGCCTGGAGCTCACCGTAATGCAGGAAGCCCCGCGCCGTCGCGCCGAACTCGATCAGGCGAGGGTAGTACAGGGTGAAGTCGTTGGTGTCCCCGTCTGCTGAAAGAGCCGCCGGATACTCCCAGACCGAGACCCGAAACGTGTAGGTGCTCGCGTCAGGAACGCTCCGCACCCGAAACGAATTGCCAACCCGAGCGAATACTGTCGGTTGCCCTTCGACCTGGGTTTGGAAGTTTTGGTTTAGCACGCGGACCGGGATCTCCGTCAGTTCGCGAAATTCCTCCGTAGAGGTAGTCCGAAACCGAAGGAAACGACAGTCCTTAAATAGCTCACCGCTGCCCGTGTCAGGGAAGGCGTAGTCCTCCTGCCCATCCACCGAGGTGATGTCCTCTTCGTGCTCCATGAACGCCCAGTTGTGGAGTTGTGCCAAGTCTTCGCGGATCAACTCGTTGATGTAATCCGTTACCCTGGTCTGCTCCGCTGCGCTGGCATCCTCCCGATCGAGGTTTGCCAGCACACGGTCTCTCAACTGAGCGAGCGTCGCCACGATCACATAAACTGCGGCGGCTTCTTCTTCTCGCCGTTCTGGTAGACCATCGGATCGTGGCCCGTGCGCGGAGTCTTCATGGGCTTCTTGTTGCTGAGGCCCATTGCCCGAGCGCGAACCTCTGCCGCCGAGACTACCCGCTTGGGTGTCACGTCTCGAGGCATCGGGCCCTTACCGAATTCGTCCTTCGGGTATCGCTTGCCGGCCAGACGGCCCTGCCGGGCTTTCGCTCTCATCTGAGCGAAAGTCCCGGCAGAACTCTCAGCGGATTTCCCGCCTTTCATCATCCGACCAGATTGCGGATGTTGCCTGCGCCGTTTGAGTTGGGCTTGTCCTGATCTCCGGTGAGCCCGTTGAGCCCACCCTTGACCGGAACCGCAGCGCCGACCTCAAACTGATAGCCGTGGACGGTGAAGACGCCGGTCGAGGCGGAGCCTCCTGCCACGTCCAACTCGACCGCCAAGCTCTCGCCTGGATTGAGAACGTGATCCTCGTCCCCATCTCCGCCGAAGTAGACGCGGAACACGTCGCCCGCTGCCTGGTCGGTCGGGACGGTCATGCTTGTCGCCCCCGTTCCGTCTGCGGCATTGATTGTGACTGCCCGCTGGTCCGTTGCAGTTCCTGCCTTCGGACGCCGCCAGAACCTAATAACCTGTGCAGTGGCAGTATTGAGAACAACAGGGGTAAAAGCCACCGAATTCAAGACGACACCATTGCCGCCGGCGAAAATCTCAAAAACAATATCGCCGCCCGTAGCGGTGGACCCCACAGCCACTGCATCGCTGCTGGCGACGAAGTTCTGCTTTCCAAATTGCATTTCTGTTTTCTCCTTCTATCGCGCAGATTATTACGCAACCGAGGTGAGTCGGACGATGCGGTTGTCGGGTTCGGTGACGGCGTTGTAGGCCCACACGATGCTGAACCCACCCAGGTAGACCGCGCCGATTGCCATGTCGGTGCCGAGTTCTGCCGGCTGTTCCATGCGGACTTCTTCGCGCAGCGCAACGATCTCGATCACCGGATCCTTGCCGAAGATCATGGCCTCGCCCTTATGACCAGCAGGGGTATCGCCAAGAATGTGGTTGTCTTCGACTGTTCGCACCCCGTAGATGCGCCCGACCTCGCCCGCAAAGATGCGGGCCGGGTCTCCGAATCGCGCCGCTTCCTCAAACTCAGGATCGTCACGATATGCGCGTGCCGCAGACACAGAACAGATCTGCTGGTAGTTCGCTCCATCGTAGGGAGCGACAGGGGCCGAAGCGGCTCCACCGTAATTGCCTGCTTTAAGCGCGTCGACAATGTTCTTCAGATCGAAGAGTTCGATGTCGCGAGTGGATGCCGCGCCCGGGGTGCCGTTTGTCGACCAGGTGGCCGCCGGAGTAGTTGTGTCGCCCGTCGCCGTGTAGACGACGTTGGAGTCCTCAAACGCCCGGAAGGTCCGGTAGTTGAGGGCCTTGGCGAGGAAATCAGCCAGGGCTTCCTTGTTCTGCTGGTCGAGGTCGATCTCCGAGTAGGTCGTCGCCTCGAGCGTGTACGGGATCTTGATAGCCGTCTTCTGGCAGATCACTTGCCCCTGGAGCGTCGAGTACCCAGTGCTCGGGATCGGGGCTCTCTCGGGGACGATCGCGCCGGTCGAAGGGTCGGCCTGTACGTTGAGTCGCTTGGGGAACAGGAGCGTGTCGGACTGACGCGCCGAAAAGGCGGGCTCAACCCGGGTGAACTGCCGCCACCTCATCATCGGCTGCCCCAGAGCACGAACCTCTTTGGTCAGCTTCTGGGTAGCAAAATTGCCGATCGACGATGCGACGCTAAAAGTCTGGCCTCCGGCCATAATAGCATCCTCTGACTCCGATCGGCGTTGTGACCCCCCCGTCGGTCACGGGGAGAAAAGGAACGGCGCTAGCCGTAGATCATGCGTTTACTCTTCCACTCTTGGAGTTCAGCAATACCTTCGTCGAAGAACTGCTTCGCATCCACTTCGCGCTCTTCGGCGGGTCGCACCGGAGTGCCCCGACCGTTCGCGCTGCCGGTCATTCGCGCCTGCTGGCCCGTGCGCCGGTCTTCGTCGACTGCTGCTGCTCGCTTGGCCTCGACCAACTCTCTTACCTTGGCTGCGGCGGTGTTTGCCCGGTCGCTCGCGGTCTGCCCGGGAGTCTGATCGAAAACGGCACGCACCATCGGCAGGAAATCGGCAAGATCCTGGTTGTGCTGGACGAAGCCACCCCAGAACTGCTGGTAATCGTCCTGTGTGCGACGGTTCTGCTCGTACTGCAACAGGGCCTGGTCGACCAACTGCTTGCTCTGATTGCGCTGGACCTCGGACAACTCCGCGACCCAGCGTGTCGGATTCTCGAAGAACTCTCGCAGGAGCCGCTCGTCCACCTTCGACTGTTCCACTGGCGCGATCTTCGGTGCCTGGGCCGCTTGGGTCTGCTGCGCGAGGTGCTGGGCGATTGCCTGCTGGTTGCGCTGGATCTCCGCCATCGAGGCGTCCCGCGACTGCTGGCGTCTCTCGAAATCCTCGAGATACTTCTGGAATTGGTCGTTCTGCGGCTGCTCGGATTCAGCCATTGAATGCCACCTTTCGTTTCCGCAACAACTCGGCGTTTGCTGCGCGTCCGTTTGATTCGACTGCGTTCAAGTATCGCAGGAACTTCGTCGTCTCGAGGTAGAGCGCAAGATTCTCCTCGACGTTCTCCTCCTCGATCAGCCGCTTCAGGGCTTCGTCGGCCAAAGCGGAGAACGGCCCTGCAACGGTTTCCTGCCATCCGTCGGGGCAAAGGAGCCGAGAAAGGTGCAGTCGGTTCTCCGGGCCGGTCGAGCCCGGGGTCGGCTTTGCTCCCTTTAGCGCACGTCGCTTTGGCAGCGAAATGCCGCCGGCAGCAACCAGCTTGTCGAGGCTACGGACGTGCTTGGCAATCCTCGCGGCCTCGAAGGTGCTCGCCGTGTCTCCAAGGCCAGCCAAAAGTTGCTCGCGGCGCCTCACAAAGTAGGTGAGAAACGCCTCTTGATGCGTTTTCGGGGCTTGAGCCGCCGCTCGGGTGACTTGATCGTCAACGGCTTGAAGTTCGTGCAAAGTCGCCACTTTTGAGCGCAAATAAGGGCAAATCGCGGTGCGGTCAATACTCGTAGCGCACCGTGCAATGAAACTCGGCGTTTGTAGAGCACGCCTGAGCCCCGTCATCGACGATCCGAACCGCCAAGGTCGACGCAAAGCTCTCGCCAGAGGGATAGCTGGCGTAAGCCGTCTGAAGATCGACCGTCTGAGAGACGGTCAGGTTTGTGCTTGCGGTGCCCCCGTTCATTAAAGTTGCCGTAAAATCACAGGAGCCGTCCGTTGTCTGGATGCACCAGAACTCTTTGACGGTAAGCGTTGTAGGGACGCTCCACTCCGTACTTGTGCGCGTCGCGTTGCACCCGGCTTGGCCGAGGTAAACTGTACCCCCGCCGCAATTCAGGTCTCCGTCGAAATTGACCTCCGCATAGACCGTAGTACCACCGCCGCCACCGCCGCCAGCAGCGGGGGGGGCCCAGGTCTGCACCCAATCCTGAGCAGTAGAACACGCCGCGTTGGTGCAGTATGTCAGAAAGCACCACTGCGCCGCCTCGCCCGGATCTAGGACAACCGACGTGCTTCCCAAGTTCTTCGTGTTGGCCCCGTGCGGCACGGTCAACGTATGAACCGCATCCCGATTCAGAAGCCAGAAGCACTGCCCGGGAGAACCATCAGCAAAGGCAGTCGTGCTACTTAGTGTGGCGTCCGCGAAGGAGAACCCAACCGCAGGGCGCACCGAAACGATCGTCGACGAAATTGAGTCGGTCTGGTAGAACCCGGAGTGCGGCAGAGTAGTAGAGTCGAATGCTAAATACTCCTGTGGAGTCCAGACCGTTGCGCCGCCATTGATCAATCCGTAGTGCGGGCCAGCCCCGGTCAGGTAGGGGATCTCAACGCCGATCTTCTTGGTCACGCCCGACGTTCCGGCACCAGAGGTGGTCTCGTTTGCGATTCGGACTCCCACAAGTTCGCTTGCCGTCACAGTTCCGCCCGTTGCCGCATCAATGCGAGGCGCGTACAGGAACCCAACAAGACTCCTGTTCTCGGTGAAAGAACCCGTTGAACTCTCCCTAATTCGGGGCTGCGCAAAGAAACTTACATGATCGGCTCCAGCCCCTGAGACCGTATCCGAAGACGAGTGCTCGACGGTTGAGGAGTCTTCAAAGGCTCGCAAGAGAGATGGGGGCTCGGCAACGGTCGATTGCAGAAGCATTTCTGCCACCACCGCGTTTGCAAGCGGAACGGTAGCCCCGCCCGAAGTCGCGTCGTCGCGCAAATGCGTTGTCCGGGCCGCAATGCCCACCGATCGGGCAAACCCTGCCGAAGCCTGCCCGACGTGGATCGTCCCACTCAAATCAAGAATGCGGCTGTCCACGGCAGCACCGGACTGGTCGAAGTCTCCACTGAAAACGAACGCCGACTGGTCCGCAGCAGTAAGGTCAGGGAAGTTGCTCCATAGCTCGACCTGGCTTTGTAAAACAATCTGGCCGTCATTCGCCGCTGTGTTCGCGTCGAGCGTCAAGTCGTCGCTGGCAACGGTGCCCCCGCTTGCCGTCTGCCCTCCGCTTCGACCGGCGAGCAGGAAATACTGCGTGTGATCATCGTCCCCGAGGCCGGTTAGCTCCGACCCGTGATCGAATGGGGGAGTGGCCCCCGTGCCGTCTCCCAGCAACGTCCAGGTGTCTGCCGATGTACAGCCGAATAGATTCTGGCCGGCGGACGCATCGGTGTCGAAGAAGCACTCGCCGACTGCGCAACTGGACGGAGTCGCCGTGCCGGTTTTGCACGCAGTAGTAGCCGAGCACGCACTTGCGTTGAGCGTGTCGTCCGACGCGCAGCGCAACAGGGAGATGTTGCTCGCGCTCGAGTCCCAGACCCGGGCAACCCCCGCCCAGGCCGGGGTCGAAAGCAGTACGACAAGAGCAATAGCCCTAAAGAACAAAGTGGTCTCCCCAGACGATGCCGAAGACGTGCAGCACGCCGGCTCCGATCGTCGCGTTGCAGCCCAGTTTAAGCACGCGATCTGCGGCCCCCGAGGGGACGCCCTCACCCAACGTCTTCGAGACATTGAAGAGCATCCCCTCGGGATCGTTCGCCTGAAATCCTGTCACCGGCGCAATCGGGTCTGAAACCGAATCGTCCCAAAAGCCGAAGACAACCGGGTCAGTCCCCGCAATGTCGGTGTCCACGATCACCGTCACGTCAAAACCTTTTAGCCGAAACCGCTGCCCTGGATTAGGCGTCCAAGCACTTAATAGGCTAGTGCCAGTGATCGTCGAAACATCGTGGAAAGGCAGGTATACGTCGTTCGACCGAGCGTTCTCGATCTCGACGAGCCGCTCGAGTTTTGCGTGGATGCGCTCGAGAGCCTCATTCGTCGGGTCGACGATCACCGCTGCCCCCTAGACGATCGGAACCCTGCTGCGGGCCAAATTCATTTGCTGGTCAGGGGTAGGTGCTGGCCCCCCCGGCGAACCGAGAGCGGAAGGAGGCGCCGGTGGAGCCGGTAGAGACCCCCCACCACCCACCGGGGGGCCAGCTTGCTGCGGAGGAGGCTGCGCCGGTGCGCCCCCCTGTTCCTGCTGTTGTTGCTGCATCTGTTGCTGCATCTGTTGCTGCTGCTGATACTGTTGATACTGCTCCGGCGAGGCAGAGTACCCCAACTGCTCAGGAGCGAAGCCCATCGAAGAGATGAGCGTGTAGAACGGCTTCACCTGATCGACCGGGGGCATCCCCATCTGCTGGCCCATCTGCATGACTTGCATGATGCGCTGTTGCAGCGACTCGCGGTTTGCCAACATTGATATTCCGCGCACCTGGAATCGGAATGGAACGTCGAGTAGCTTGAACCGCTGCACCGGGTCGGTAAGTTGCCCGACTCCGCCCACCGTCTGTGCAAGCTCGTTTAGTTCCGGCGTGAGGTCAGAGCCGAACTGTAGGAGGTACTCGTAGATCAGCGTCAGCGTCGGCTCGAGGAACTCCTCCTCGAGCGAGCGGGCGACGTTGTGAATGTGGCCCGTGCTGGACTGCGTCTTGCTCTGCACCTCGGTCGCCGTCGGACGCCCGCGAGAAGACGGCGACCCCGCCGCAAACTCGTTGACCATGGTGGTCTTGTCACCGATCCCCTGAAGGTGCGTGAGCAGGGGCCATGCGCCATTGGCCTGAGAAGGGAACGACAGTTTTTGCAGGAATGGGCCGTCGCCGGCGTAGACGCGCCCGGGCTCGATGCCGGTGATCGGTTCAGGCTCGGCGCTGCGCGACTCGTCCACCATAAACGCGCCCAAGACGCTGAACTTCACGTCGTCGACCATAAGGTCGAGAAGCGACTTCATCTCATGCTCGACAACCGCATCGGCCTCGATCAGGCTCTCACCCCAGGGCTCATCCTGGCGAGGTAGCGGAACCGCACAGGTGTACCGAGACTTGCCCGTCCAGAGCGGCGCGGGCCCGATGCGGGTGATCGCTCGCTGATTTACGACAGTCACCACCCAGTTGCGGCAGGCTAGCTCGCCGTCCTTGTACAGGTTCCCGGTGTATTCCTGGACAGTGTCTCGCTTACGCTTGGTTTGGCTTCGATCCCACCGCTCGGTGCGGTAGTGGTCTTCGCTGTCGCGCATCCCCTCGCCGATGTCGTCGATCGAGTCGTAGACGCCCAGCCTGTGAAGTTCTTCGATCTCCTCGCGGTCGCACTCAAACCGCTCGATAACATAGCGCATCTCCGGTGCTCCGAAACGGCAAAGCGGGTCGGGGAACATAGAGCGGACGTGACGCACCCGGCAGTCGATGTGGCTTGTGATCTCGGGGCGAAGCGCAACTACCTCTCGCATGGTTTGCATACCCGCCATCGCCGCAGCCATCGCCTGCTGCGGGTCGCTGTAGACCTGCACCGTTGCGATGCCTGGCCTCATCTCCTGCCGATTGAGGATGGAGGTCCGCATCCAGCCCGTACCGAACAGGAACGCCTCCTCAAGCACGTCGAGTAATGCCTGCCGGAAGTTGGCGTGCCGAAGCGTTAGGTACATCCAGGACTCGATAAACCGGATCTGCTCGTCGGGGAAAAGAGAAGATTCCTTGATGATTGCAAAGAATCTTTCTGGATCGATCAGCGCCGACTGCATCAGCGAGCGCAGGGTGTGGATCTTGTGCCGCAGTTCGCCAACGACGAGATTGGCCTGCCACTGCTGTTTGTCCAGATTGACCGACCGGAGCCGGTACAGATCTTCCCACAGCCACCAGTCGTTGTCCCGAAGGTTGCGAGCGTTTTGAGACTCGGTCTGCGCGGTCTGGATCTGGTTGAGGATGTCCTCCTCGGTCAGGTCCATGGCTAGCTCTGGGTTGACGATGCCTACCGCTGCCGGATTTCCGTCCTGAACAAGGTCCGCCCAGGAAGGAACGCTCGGGTTCTGCACAGAGGCGGGCTCAGGCTCGAGACTCAGCCCCAACCCCTCGGCCCCGGGCATCCCTGCCAGGAGGTCCGCGATGCTCATTTATCTACGAGCCCCGGGACGGTAGGAGCCGAGATAGGCCGAAACTGGCCTGCTTCGATCGTAGATCTCGACCGGCGCAGGCGTGGCGGGGCTGATTGCAGCAGACACTGTGGGTGCCTGATAAGCGCGAATCTCGTTCTGCACAATATGCCTGACTTGATCAGCCGTGAGAGCCGCCGGCGCGGGGACTTCCTGCGCGGATTCGACCGGCGGGGAGCTCAGAGCCTCGAGCGGCGGCGCGAGCACCTCCTGAGCGGCGGTTAGCTGCGCGACCATGGCGTCGCGAGCTTCTGCGAGCTTGCCGGTAAACTCTGCCTCGAGCGCCTGCGCCTGCTGTGCGAGAAGCGCACGCGCCTGCTCCTCGAAGGCACGTTGCTGGTGCGCGAGGATGTGCTGCACTACCGGGTCGGACAGCGCCGCACCGATCTGCTCTTCCGTCGGCCCTACAGGCGGCGCTTCCGAAACCCGTACTGCGGTCTCTGGCTCCGTCGTCCGAATAGGATCTGCTGCGGCTCCGCCCCCTTCGTCCGGTAGCTTGATGCGGTTCCTGCTACCCTTTGGCCGGCCCCGTTTTTTCTTGCCAGGAGTCGGGCCGCTCGCATCCCCGGATGACCCGCCAGGTACCGAAGACAATCGACGAAGTCCTTGCTGGGTTGGCGTTGCAGACGTGCTCGGTTCCGCACTGCCGTGTCCCACTGGAATCTCGACAGAGCGTGCATCGGGCCCTTCTCCTCCTTCGCCACCCTCTCGGTGAACCGGAGCTTCGCGACGAACTTCTCCTTCCGGGGCTCCCACTCCGGTCGAAGCCAGCCGTGCAGGGTCTGCATTGGCACCTCTTGCGATGGCTGGTAGTTGACTCCCATCCTGCGAAACTCGTCGAACCATGTTGTCTGCTCCCATTTGTCGAGGGTGGTCTTCCCACCGCGTTGATCCATGATGAAATAGTCGGGCTGGCGACGAAGAACGTCGCGCCAGCGTTGCAATTCGCGGCTCATCTCAGCGAAGCTGCCGTCAGGTATTACCTTCGCCTGGACGACGAACCAGAAGTCTTCGGGGTCTACCGTTGCCCAAATAGTCGTCAGCCCACGCTTCATCGACGGGTCGACTACTTCGACGAGAGGCCAGTGCGTCGGGATGTCGAAGTCGGGGACGACGTGGGTCTCGGGACGCACATAATCGAACTCGACGCCCTGGAGGTTCGCGAAATGGCCGAACTCCCGGGCTTCGCGTTCCTTTGGGCTCAAAGTCGAGAGAAACGCTTCGATCTCGGCGTCGGGTAGGACACCACCGTTGCTGACGGCATTTTCCCAGATCGATGCCTCGAAGTGTGCCACGGTGCCGAAACTGGGGTGCTCCGGGTCAAGTGACGGCAAAAGCAGATCATCGAGCATCCACGATGCGTCTGCGCCCAGCGGCGTAGCAGTAATGAGGATCTGAGCCTGACGCGCCAGGCACCCGCGCCGGACGGCGGTGAAGATTTCCACGGGGCACGGCTCGTCGAACCAGACCCCGTCCCAGACCGCGCCCTCATACGCCTCGATTGTCTGTTGGTAGCTTTGTAGGACGAGTTCCGCTCCGCTCTTGAATTTCCAGTGGGTCGGGATTCCAAGCGAATTCCTCTTCGGCGGTCTCTCGAGCATATCCGGCGTGACCAACTCTTGTAGCTTCGGGACGATGGTGTCCCGCAGCGAAACCTCGAAGGTCTCGCCGGCGGCGAGATATCGCTGGCCTCGACAGGTATTCGGGGCCCAGTGAAGGGGGATTTCCTTGCCCGAAATCGCCTTCGGCCAATGCCCCAAACACCGTGCGACGGTGACTACGGCACCCAGCGTCGACTTGCCTAGCTGATTTCCGCAGAAGAGCGCGACGATCGAGGACTGTTTGTCGAACGCCGCCCTATACCAGTCTTCCTGGTAGCCGAACGGCCTGAACCCCGCGAAAGCGGCCTCCCGGTCGAGACGACGCTTGTGGATCTCTGCTTCCGCAAGAATTTTCTCGAGTTCCTCGGTCGAGAAGTCCTCAAAATTCATTATTGGGTTTATATTGCGGCTCGGAGGTGCAGAAAATGGCAAAGAAGGAAAAGAAATTCATTTCTCCGCCAAAGCCAATTTCCCTGACCAAATCAGTGGAAGAGCAGATTTCGGAGACTAGCGATTTAATCGAGAAGCTGACCTCGCTGACGAACAAGGCGGCGGAGAAAATCGGAAGCGTCTTCAGCCGCGTGAAGGACGAAGACCTGACGATCCGCGACCTTCGCGACCTGGGCTACGTCCTCGCGGTTCTGTCCGACAAGCGAGAGCTTCTGCTCGAGCAAAAGGCCCGGCTGGAGGGCTCCGGCGAGGCCACATCTGCCTCGATTGCGCGGCAACTGGAGGGAATCGCGGCCCTACAGGGCGAACTAACCCGGCGCAACGCTGCGCTTGAACACAAAGAGGCGTCCACGATCGACGTGACGCCAGAGGAGGATGCAGAGAATGCCGACGAGGGATTTGGACCACGAACTGAACCGGAAGGAGGCTCTCAGCCCGCAGCAGAGGCGCAGTCTGGCCCTGGAGAAGCCGTTTCGGGGGTCCGAAGGCCGAGACCCGGCCCTGTGCGTAACGCGCATGGTAGGACGTGGAGCACGCAGGGGAGAGGTCGGGTATGAGGGCGAGCACCGCCGCAAGACGGTGAAGTTCGTCAGCCAACTGTCCGTAGACCTGGACAGCCCGGCTGTCTGGCGATTCCGGGCCGAGTTCGACGAGCGCGACCTAGACATCCCGCTGAGTAGCTGGGATGACTTCATGCTCGAGGCCGCAGTGGACGAGATGCGCCGGGTGATCCCCGACGCCGGCACGCGCCAACTGTTTCGCGACATCGGCTCCACCTTCGTCGAGTGGAGAACGCCGCTCACCGAACAGGAACTGATCCTGGTCGGCGGCATCCCGATCCTCGACAGCTAGCCGAGAGAGCGGCGGGCCGGAGGAGGCTAGCTCCGGCCCGCCGCATGAGGAAACACGTCCGGGGACATGAAACCCGGAACACCTTCTACCTACCGCAATTGTGCAAATTGCACAAATTGCGCCGCAAACAGCGTTTCTACACTCCCGAATAGCGCAGCGCAGCACTGCACTTTTCGACCCTCTACGATTTCGCTTGACAGCACTACTAGTACTGGGTCAGTAACAGATCTGTTTCCGGACGGAAGCAGACCCCGGCGAGTCCAGTCGTGTGGAGTCGCGCTCCTAGGGAGAGCGCGACGACTCCACGCAGTATAGATCGACTCCGCCGGGGTAGGTTACAGATACTGTAGAGTACGGTTTCTGACCCTGGGCTAGCTAAGAGCCCGATTCCGTTGTTGGCAACTGTACAAAATTGTACAGCCCCGAAAAGGGGCTGGGCGGCACCGACCAGGACTGCATCTGTGCAGTCCTTTTTTTTGGCTGAACGGGGCTGCCCGAGGCGGATCTGGGCCGAATCTGGGCGGCGCTGTGCAGGAACCGGGGGTACCCTGTGTATATTTGGGGGGCCGGGGTGATGGTGGACTTGTCCGAGTCTGAGCGGACCGGGATCCGTGCTCCTCAGTGAGTCTCGCGGGTGCGCCCCCGGCCCCTGCCAGAAAGATCACCAGCCGCAACTCTGTACAGAGTTGCGACTGCTGAGCCCTGCAACAGGGGCAAACAACGCCCCTGTGCCACGCAGCCCAGTGCTGTCCTGCCTAACCGTGCCGCCCCGCAACCAAAGGCTTTGACCCCTGCAACGGCGGCAAACTACGCCGCCGTGCCTGTGTCCCGAGCGGCCAAGGGCCACTCGGTCCACAA
>Ga0208917_1000122_pt1 | contig 37069 bp, 43 predicted proteins | sample DEB08_DNA_10_FD_185500 | JGI IMG/M metagenome (GOLD analysis project Ga0208917, IMG submission 185500) | Aqueous microbial communities from the Delaware River and Bay under freshwater to marine salinity gradient to study organic matter... | ecosystem: Environmental > Aquatic > Marine > Coastal ...
AGAGAAACTGGAAGGCTCATGGATGCCTCGTCAGTTTTAAGTTTCTAAATCCCAACCCCAAGATTTATTTCTATGGGTTGGGCTTTTGACATCTGAAAACATCCACATCTTAGGAGAGCTACTATGATTCGGTATATAGCCGACATAGAGACGAATGGTTTGCTGCCTGACGTCTCTACAATTCACTGTCTCGTCCTGCGAGACTTAGACACCGACGAGGTGCAGACGTTTACATCTGAGAACATCAAAGAGGGACTAAAGATCCTCTATGACGCTGAAGAGGTCGTAGGCCACAATTGGATCGGCTACGACAGCAAAGTGATTGCCAAGCTGCACCCTTGGTTTGAGGGTGGCACTGGACCAAAGGTCACCGACACAATGATCCTGTCGCAACTCATTAAGCCGCACATTATTGAGTTTGATGCTTCAGTGCCAGCCATCAGAGACGTCCTACCAAAGCGCCTCTGGGGTTCCCACAGTCTCAAAGCGTGGGGCCTGCGCCTCAACTGTCACAAAGGTGACTACGAAGGCGGCTGGGAAGCCTTCAGTCAAGAGATGCTGGACTACTGCGTCCAAGACACTGCAGTCACTGCGACGATCTACAAGTATCTTATGCAAGAGAAGGTCGACGACCGGTGCATTGAGCTTGAGCACAAGATGGCTGAGGTCTGTTATTACATTGGTAATAACGGCTGGACCTTCGACATGCCTAAGGCTGAGAAGCTTTATGCTACTTTGTCAAAAGAACGTCATGAGTTAAACGAACAGCTGTACGACCTGTTCCCGCCGTGGACTGTCGAGGAACCCTTTGTCCCAGCGCGTGACAACAAGACCCTAGGATACAAGAAGGGCGAAGTGTTCATTAAGAAGCGTGAGGTTGTCTTTAACCCAAACAGCCGACCACACATCGAACACTGCCTGCGGCAGAAGTACGGATGGGAACCAGAGGTCCTGACACCCAGCGGCAAAGCGCAGATCGACGAGACGACCTTAGGTAAACTTGAGTACCCAGAGGCTCAGAAGCTTGCACGGTTCTTTCTACTTCAGAAACGCATAGGTCAACTGGCTGAGGGTCCTCAGGCATGGATGAAGGTCGTCAACAAAGACGGACGCATCAGGCACTCTATCGTCAGCCAAGGCACCATCAGCGGTCGTGCAGCGCACCGAGGTCCCAACCTTGGTCAGGTACCAGCGACACGCCTTCCGTTTGGCAAAGAGTGTCGCGAGCTATTCACGGTGCCAAAGGGCTGGAAGCTTCTTGGGAGTGACCTGAGTGGTCTGGAGCTAAGATGCTTCGCTCACTTCATGGATGACCCAGAGTACTGCTCAACAGTGCTCGATGGTGACATACACACGTATAACCAGAAAGCCGCCGGACTGCCGACGAGAGACCTAGCAAAGACCTTTATTTACGCCACGCTCTACGGCGGTGGCGACATGCTGATCGGTAAGCTTGCCGGTGGTGGGCCTAAGGAAGGCAGAGCACTGAAGCAGGCTTTTGAGAACAGTGTGCCAGCCTTCGCACGGCTTAAGAGAAACCTGCAGACAGCCTCTCAGCGTGGCTACCTGTACGGTCTGGATGGCAGACACCTGTACCTCAGAAGTGAACACAAGGCGCTCTCACAGCTCCTACAGAGCGCCGGGGCAGTCCTTTGCAAGCAGTGGGTCCTGCTGATCGATCAAGCAATTCAAGAGCACTACCCAGACGGCGATTGTTACATCGTTGGTTGGATACACGACGAGGTCCAGATCGCTTGTCGAACAGAGGAGATCGCAGAGCATGTCGGACGTGATATCACTACAAGAATGGCGCGAGAGAGCGGAGAGGCTTTCAAGTTTAAAATCCCCATCACCTCAGAATATCAAATCGGAAATACATGGGCTGACACTCATTGAGGACCCTGCCGAAGCAGCCTTTGCGCTGCACATGGCAACAATGCTGACAGTCCTCTACCGGATCTGGAGAAAGCCTATCGGCATCAAGAGCGACTTCGCCAGAATGGCTGCTTTCTATGTCGCCATCTTAGCCTGCGAAGGAATGATCACAACAGCCATAGACGATGACGTCTTTGGAACAACTTGGCTCATCACTGAGAAGGGCCTCATAATGAAGGGAGAGCTAGATGAATACATCAAAAGCCTCATCGAGCGACACGACGACACCTCAGGCCCCGATAATACTGCTTGACGGTGACCTATACCTCTACAGAGCGGCGGCGGCTGCAGAACAGGAGATTGATTGGGGAGACGACATTTGGTCTCTGTCGACTGATCTCAAGGACGCCAAGGAAGTCTTCAAAACCCTTGTCGATGAACTCAAGGACTTCCTGCAGACCGACAACCTGATCGTCTGTTTGTCTGATCGAGACAACTTCCGACATGAGCTTTATGTCCCTTACAAGAGCGGTCGTCGGAAAACCCGAAAGCCTGTCGGGTACAAAGCTCTCGTCGAGTGGGCAAAGGAAACCTACAAGTTCTCTTGTGAGCCACTACTAGAAGCCGACGATGTCATGGGCATCCTTGGGACCGACAAGAGCATTGAGACCATTGTCGTATCAGACGACAAGGACATGAAGACTGTCCCTTGCACACTCTACCGGCCCATGAGCGCTGAGATGCTCACGATCACTGAAGAGGAAGCCGACAGAAACTTCCTGCTGCAGACGCTAACCGGGGATATCACAGACGGTTACAAGGGTTGCCCGAATGTAGGCATCAAGACCGCCGAGAAGATCCTAGGGCCGCGCCCAAGCTGGGCTGCTGTTGTTGGTGCTTATCAAAAGGCAGGGATGTCAGAGAGCCAAGCGATAACCCAAGCTCGATGCGCCAGAATACTGAGGCGCAGCAACTGGGATGCATCCAACAGAACCATAAAGCTCTGGGAGCCAGCATGAGATGCTCAAAGGTAGACACGCAGCCACCTTCGGTCAGAAGAAGTATGGGCCGGAGTATTTCACCAAAGCTTTCTGGAACAACGGCAAGCACATGCTGCCGTGGAACCTGATTGCAAGCTTCCGAAACCCCCACCCCACGCCCATCGAGGAGTACGCCCTAGGCATACGTCTGCTCGAACATGAGATGCGCCTCTGGGGCAGTGGAGTGAGGATCGAACTGTACAACGAAGACCGAGATAAAGGGGGCATAGATGTCAATAGACCATCCTTCAGATCCTGCACATTATAACGAACTTCCTGTCGAACCCATCGAGTTCATTATGGAGAACGGCATGGAGTTCTGGCGAGGCAACATCATCAAGTATGCCGCCCGTGCAGGTTTCAAGGGCAAAGAAATCGACGATCTCTACAAGATCATCAGATACGCACAATTCCGCATTAACCAAATAGAAGGACGAAAGCCCCAACATGACGTATAATCGACCCAACTTTAATCCCGCCGACTACGGCCCATCATTGCCCATCAGCCAACAGATTGACCGCGAGAAGTATTGTCAGAAGAACGAGAGCTTTGCCGACAAGTGCTTTCGTATTGCCAAGACGCTGGCTGATGACGACAAGCATGAAGAGGCGCTGCAGAACATCCTGCTGAACATGCGTTTCCTGCCTGCAGGGCGCGTCCAGAACGCCATAGGCGCTGCCAGACAAACCACCGCATACAACTGCTTTGTGTCGGGTACTATTGACGACAGCATGACGAGCATCATGCACCGTGCGACACAGGCTGCAGAGACCATGAGACGCGGCGGTGGCATAGGTTACGACTTCAGTAACATCAGGCCACGTCAGGACCTCATTAAGTCACTGGACAGCCGCTCCAGCGGTCCTGTGAGCTTCATGGGGATCTATGACGCAGTATGTCAGACCATCAGTAGCAGCGGTCACCGTAGAGGCGCTCAGATGGGTGTCCTGCGCATCGATCATCCCGACATCGAAGAGTTCATCAGGGCGAAGCACAACAGTGACAAACTGACAGGCTTCAACATCTCTGTCGGTGTGACTGACGATTTCATGTACGCTCTGACAGACGGCAAACCCTTTGACCTCAAGTTCGAGGGTCGTGTCTACAAGAGCATAGATCCACAGGCACTCTGGGATGAGATCATGCGCAGTACTTGGGATTGGGCTGAACCCGGCGTCCTGTTCATCGACCAGATTAACCGTAAAAACAATCTGTGGTATTGCGAGGATATCGCCGCGACGAACCCGTGCGGTGAACAACCACTGCCACCCTTCGGTGCGTGTCTGTTGGGGTCTTTCAATCTCACTAAGTACCTAACGCATACTTATGATGCTTTTGAAGAGACCGGAACTAACAGCTTCAACTGGGGCCTCTTCAAAGACGACATCTACAATGTGGTCGCCATGATGGACAACGTGATTGATCGCACGATCTACCCGCTGCCAGAGCAAGAGATCGAAGCCAAAGACAAGCGCAGGATGGGCTTAGGCATCACCGGCTTGGCTAACGCTGCAGAGATGCTTGGGTATCCCTACGCCAGCGAGTCCTTCATGTACTTCACAGCGGACCTGATGCAGGCCTTCAGAGACACTGCGTATTGTGCCTCGGCAGATCTGGCGAGTGCTAAAGGTCCCTTCCCATTGTACGACGAGAAGCTGTACCTCGATGGTGCCGGAAGCTTCGCCTTTAATCTGCCGGTGGATGTCAAGGATCGCATCAGAGAGTGCGGTGGTATCCGCAACAGTCACCTGATTTCTGTCGCTCCGACAGGCACCATTAGCCTCATGGCAGACAACATCAGCAGCGGCATCGAGCCACCCTTCAGTCTCTTCTATGATCGCACGATGCATCTAGAAGAAGGACAAGTGACAGAACGTGTCGAGGACTATGCTTACGCCAGAGGCATGGCTGGGAGAACTGCCAACAGCATCACTGCAGAGCAACACAGGAAGGTCCTAGCGCTGGTCCAGAAGTATGTCGACAGTGCAGTCAGCAAGACCTGCAACGTAGGCTCTGACGTGTCTTACGATGACTTCAAGAGACTATACTATGATGCTTGGGTCGACGGCTGCAAAGGCATCACGACCTTCAGAGCAGCAGGGAAACGCTACGGTGTTCTCAATGAGGTTACCCAAGACGCAGCACCAGCAGCAGAACTTGAGGAAACATCAGATGATTCTGAAGGTGCAGAGGCTTGCTACTTTGATCCTACGACAGGCCAACGTAGCTGCGAGTAGGAAGCGAGAGACAACCAACCGTCGACCTTATATAACACGCGGTGACTGCACTGGTTGTCTCTCTGACCTCTTAAGCGGTGTCGCACAGAGGCTTCCACAGTATCTAAAGCTTTTCTTAGGGTCTTTAAAGGTCAACGGATATACTGATACTTTAGAGTAGCAATAGTATAACTTTAGCATAGTAAAGAGGACCTTGGAAGACTCTATAGAAAACCTAATGAAATCAATAGGTTGAGCATTTGTCCACCTTTATAGAGAGTATCACTCACGAATCGAAAAGACAGCGGTGCTCTTAAGTATATCTCCGGATTGCCGACAGTCATAACACACTTGGTCCATTGATCAGGCTGCTGAGTGACTGTCGGTCGTCTGTGGTGATCTGTGGTCTGTCTGCTGTTTTCATTGGTTTAGTACAACTACCATGATGATGGTAGGATAAAGACAATAGACAGAGGCTGCAGATCTGTGGTCTGTCTGCTGTTTGCATTGGTTTAATACAATAAGATTATGCTAATCGTGTCGTTCAATAGACAGAGGCTGATGAGGTCTTTAGTTACTTGAGATTAGGTTGGCTTTGGTTGACTATAGATAACTAGTAAAGTGTTTTAATCTAAATTGTTGTTGTCGTTCACACATTAGGGTGACCGAGGTCTACTGGAAGGCGTAAGAGGTTTGTCGGTTTGGCGGTTGTGTTTCTTAGGTTTTTCCTAACAATACCCTATTCATTCTTAAGAAAAAGCTAATGACACCTATAAAAATCACACAATGAAATCTAATGTCTTCGAGTGACGCCACAGATACCCGGTGAGGGTCAACGGATATCACATCCGTTGCCTACGATATCCAATGAAATCAATGGGTTATAACCAATGATTCCTTTTTCGGGTCCCATATCGTCACTTTTGACCCCCAGATACCCAAATCAATCAATCGATTTCAAAAGTCCGACTAAACCCAGCCGTTGTTGTTGTTGTAGTCCGGCCTTTGAAAGCAGAGAGCCGCCCTAAGAAAACACTCAGGAAACCCCCAAGATGGCCCTAGAAACCGGTACGTATATCAACAGTCTGAACGCAAGTAACCCAGTGTCGACTGATGGTCTCTCTCAGGCCGACGACCACCTTCGCCTCATCAAAAGCACCATCAAGAGCACCTTCGCCAACATCGACGGTGCCGTCACGTCCACCGAGGACGACCTAAACATCGTCTCTGGTGCTTCAGCAGCCGGTGTAACTGCAGCCGAGTTCCAGTACCTCAACGGTGTCACCTCAGCCATCCAGACACAGTTTGACAACTTGACGAGCGCCAAGGCCAATCTCAGCGGCGCAAGTTTTACTGGAGCGGTTGATGTGGACAACACGCTGACCGCCAACAAGCTCGCGTTGGACAACGGTTCCTCTGATTGGACCTTCGAGGTTTCAGGTAACAACCTTCTGATTAAATACGCAGGTACAACCAAGCTTCGCCTGCAAACTAATGGAGATTTAGAGGTCACTGGTAACGTCACTGCGTATGACACCGGTATATAGGTGATACACGATGACAACCCCCACAGGTCAGATCTCCCTGTCAGACATACAGAATGAGTTTGGTGGCTCAGGCCAAATATCTTTGTCGGAATACTACAGGGGTGGATCTAATGTCCCCGGCGTAGGCGCAGGGACCTCTGGCATACCTACCAGTAGCACCATCAGCTTCAGTCAACTTCGCGGTAAATCTAAGACCGTTTCAGTCACATATGACGTCCTAGGCGGGGGCGGTGGTGGGGGCGCAGGCCAAGCCAACGGGGGCGGCTCAGGATCAGCGCCATCTGGCGGCTCCTCGTCTGTATCTGGCTCAGGTATCTCCACTGTAACCGCATCTGGTGGATCAGGCGGTGGCAACGGAAACATCAATAGATACGATAACGCACGACTTGGGGCCTCCTCAGCCTATGGCACAGGCGGCGCTATGGGTGGCCTAAACACTGCAGGTGGAAATGCAACTGGATATGGCGCAGGTGGCGGCGGGGGCGGCGGGGATGCACCCGGCACGTTTGATTCGTCGGGTAACGCAGGGTCTGGGGGTGGCGCAGGGCAGCGTCTCACAGGTTCCTTTACTGCTGTCTATGGAACAAATCTTACAATCTCTATTGGCAGCGGCGGCTCAGGCTCCACTGCAGGTAACTACTACGGTGGCAACGGTACAGGGGGGCGTATAAGTTTGTCGTGGGACGGTAATTCCCCAGTTTACACCAGTTCCACAACCAGACAGGTCAACTGACACATGCCTTTGTTACCAGTACGCCAACTAGGGAGCGCAGGTGTACTTACTGACCTCGATCCGTTTAACCTGCCGTTCAATGGCTTTACACGCGCCAAGAACGTCCGTTTTACCCAAGAGGGCAACGTGGAGCGCTCGCCCATCTTCCGCGACATCTCAGGCTCCCTCACGCTCGACGGCAACCCCTCGCACATCACAGGCGTCTTCGGTGGCTCTGCAGGCTACGACACGCTGACTGTCGTCACTGACCTGTACCACGTCTACACGTTCTCCAACGGCACCCTCACGTCCAATGTCGACTTTGGTGCCAGCGCCTCTGCAGTACCATTCACGACGACTACCCTCGCAGATGTCCAGTATATCAACCGTCCTGACCGTGTGCCTGTCTTCTTAGCACCCGGCGGCACCACCTTCGCCAACCTGACGAACTGGGATGCCAACCACCGGTGCAACTCTCTGCGCAGCTACGGAGACTTTCTTGTCGCCCTTAATATGACCGAGGGGAGCACCGAGTTTCCCAACCGTGTGCGCTTCAGTGACATAGCGCTTGCCAACAGTGTCCCTTCTAGTTGGGACGCCACAGACGCCACAAAGAGCGCTGGGTTTAACGACTTGGTGCAGATGAATACACCTATCGTCGACGGCGAGACCCTAGGCACCAACTTTGTGATTTACTCCAGTGACCAAGTGTACAACATGGAGTTTGTAGGCGGCACCTTCATCTTTAACTTCAGAAAACTGTTTGATGATTGCGGGGTCATCAATCAGAATTGTGTCGTTGAAGTTGAGGGTCGCCACTACGTATTCGACAACGACGACATCTACGTCCACGATGGCAACACCCGCCAATCCATAAGTGACCAGCGCGTCCGAGACTACATCTTCAGTGGCCTCGATAGCTCCAAGACCGAAGCCTGCTTTGTGCACCACAATGCTCTCCTCGAAGAGATCTACTTCTGCTACCACACCGGCGACGACATGGTCACCATGCCAGACGCCAGCCACTGCAACCGTGCAGCCGTGTACAACTATCGCGCAAACACATGGTCCTTTGTCGACCTTCCCAATGTCGTCTCTGGTACTACAGCCAACGTCAACACTGTAGCAACCTACGCCACCGCCACGACCACATACGCTTCCACCGGCGGCTCTTATCACGACCAAGAGAGCAACTATGCGCGACACAACGTGTTCTTCAGTAAGTCCCTGAGTGGCTCTCTGAGTAGCGACAAGCTGCTTGCCATGGATGGTGCTACCGTGGGTGCTATACAGGCCCCCATAGACACCTCAGCCACCCAGAGCATATTCCTAGAGCGTGTCGGCATAGACCTCGATCAGGAAGCCGGTAGTCCCCTGAGCGGCTACAAGGTCCTCAAAGCGTTTTACCCCCAGATCACCACCAGTGACTCTGACAGCGAAGTCACGTTCACCTTTGGATCTGCTGACTTACCTTCTGGCATCCCTTCATATGGCACTGCAGTGACCTATGATATGTCGACGGACCACAAAGTCGACACACGCGCCTCAGGTAGATACCTCAGCTACAAGCTCACAGACGACACGTCTAATAAGGACTTCAAGTTCTCTGGAATGGACGTCGATGTTGTCGTCACAGGACGTCGATAATAGACGCATCAGAACGTAGGAACCCTCAAGATGGCACTATCGGATAAAACCAACGTACTTGCGTACCCATACGCGAGACGCCCGATGCCATCCCTAGAAGATGACTTGAAGAGATACATCCAAGAAGAACTCCAGCAACTTGAGCGCTCTATCTCTACGCTTGTGAGCAGCAGTGTGCAGGTTGCAGATAACCCCCCAGACAGCCCACGCAAGGGCATGTTGCGTTTCAACGTGTCCCCGTGGGACCCCCTTGGCGATGCCTCTGAGGGTCTTGTCGTTTACAACGGTACGGCGTGGGTGGATGTCTGAAGATGCTGGAGGGTTTCGTGTATGTGGTAGTGTTATGGATTGGTACCAACTACAGCATCATCGTGCATCCAGAGATGTTTCGGAGCTACGAAGACTGCAGGACATTCAGTCAGTTCAATGCGGATCTCTTGAACCGAACAAAACCAACCGACAGCGCAATGTTTGTGTCGAGGTGCATCTCTCTGAAGAAGCTCGAAACCTAATCACCAAAGCAAAACAAAAAAAAGAACAAGGATAGAAACCTATGTGGGGTCAAATAGTAAGCTCTGTTTTGCCTACCGTTGTCGGAAGTATGATAGGCAACAAACGCGCCCAAGAAGACCGCAAGTCTATCGACAGAGCCAACGCAGCCAACATGGCGGGGTTCAATCAGTACAAGCCTTATGTCGACGCAGGTCTCTCAGGTGGTCAGGATGCCTTCAATGATGTCCTCAACGCAGGTTACTACCAAGGTCAGACTTTAGCCAACACAAGCCCTTACGCATCAGCAGCAGCAAACACCATGGGTGGCTTTGCCCCCGGTGTTATGTCGTCTGGTTTCAATATGTTTAACTTGGGCAGCGGCTTTGGTCAAAACTACCGAGACCTCTATGATCGCGCACAGCAGGACAGCCTCAGCGGAGCTATCGAGTACGCCAACGACAACGCAGGTTCTCTCACAGACGCCCTGATGAGTGACGCTCGTCGAAACACCCAGCTTGCCATGCAGGGCAACAACATGTCGTCCTCAGGCACAGGCAACGTAAACAGCAGCCGCGCCGGTATTGCTGACGCCGCTCTTCTAAGTGATTTAGCAAGACAGTCTCAGACAACCGGAGAGACCGTCAGGAACAACCTGATTGATCGTAAGATGAACGCTGATGCTGCCGCATTTGCAAGATCCATGGACGCCAACGCTCAACTCGCAAACACCTACAACAACGCCTTGAACACAATGTCGACCGGGGCAGGCTTCGGTATGGACGCAGGTCGCTTCTTGCAGGGCGAAGAGCAGAACAGTCTGAATGATGCCAAAGCACGTTTCGAGGGCAACCGCGACTTCGGATACAATATGTACAAAGACTACATGAGTGGCATGTTGGGTCGTGCGCCTACTACCGGAAATAGTGCTCAGGCCAACATGGTGAACCCTGCAGCAGCTACCATGGCTGGTGCCATGTCGGGCTTCGGATTTGGTCAGCAGTATGGACCTCAGATTGCCTCGATGTTTGGTTTTGGTCGTCCCGTCCAGTTTGGCTCAGGCACCGTCTATGGCAACACCGGTAACTCTATGGGCGCTTCTTACGCTCCACCTTATGTAGCGCGGGGGTAACTAGAGATCATGGATTATGTTCAAGTTTTAAAGTTTGGGAAAAGCATTGATAACCCAGACGAATTTTACCACAGTTTGCCTTCAGACCAGCTGTTTAATCCTAATCAATTACCCCCCTCATTTGCATTAAGCACGGGTGCTCCAGCCTTAGCACCTCAACAGCAACCTCAGCCCACTAATCAGCCAATCTTAGCAGGAGCCACAGGCAACGCAAGAGGCTCAATGCGCCAACCAGCGCTGCAGATCCCTAACCAGCGGATTGGCTTAGGAGAAGCCATGATCCGCATGGGTGGCGCAGGTATGGCAGGGGCATCACAGGGTGGTCTTGCGTCTATGGGAGCCATGACAGATGCCTATGGTAACGTCATGGACTACAACCGTGCGCGTGAGATGGAAGAGTACAACGCTCAGGTCGCTGCAGCCAACGAGGAGCAGCGCCGCAGGGAAGCTCTGGCTGCGCGTATGGCTAAGTCTTCTGGTAAGGGTAAAGATGACAAAACTGCTGCACAAACCGATGAAGCTTTAGTTAATCTTATGATGGCTAGAGACGCTGTAATGTATGCCATCAACAACCCAGACGATAGTGACCTTACAGGTATTATGGGTGTCGCCAAAGGTCTGGTGGATAACTTTACTGGGGATGAAGACGCAGCCAAACGCTTAATCTTGTCAAAAGTCCGTATTGATGACGCTTTGTTACGCACCGCACAAACTAAAGGTGCAATTACTGAGATGGAAATGCGCCTCTTCTTGGAACCGTCACCCAATAAATGGAGAGATGAGAGAGTTTGGCTTGATTGGATTAATATGAGGATTGATGCAATTAACCGCGTCAAAGGGCGTATGCAATCAGGCGAAACTGTCCCATTTTACAGCGGCAACCAAAGTACTCCCTCTACAGTCTCAGAAGACATACTCAATGAAGCCGACAGCATAGTAAATGGGGGGTAGCCTATGACGCGACAAGACCCCAGACTAGCATCATACAGTAAGTGGCTGATCGCTAACCAAGACAGAAGAGACACACCAGAGTTTCAGAAGGTTGCAAACGCTTACAAGCAGATTAGAGCAAACTCATTATCGCAGCCCCAGCCTCAAACGACAGTACCTGCGTCCGAAAAGGGCGACATATCTATGGGGACTGCTTTCGATATTGCTACGGGTCAAGCAGAGAGCGCCGCCACAGGCGGTTTGGCTACAGCGCAGCGTTTGTTGTCTGAGGGTGCCTTTGGTAAAGCACAGAAGTACCTGACAGAAAACTATGGTAACCCGGTCAGGGAGTTTGTTGGTCTACGCCCAGTAGATGTTGATGCTGTAAATAAAGCCGAAGCAGAACGCCTGCAAACACTGTCAGATACAGCAGCAGAATATGCTGATCAGAAAGCCGAAGAGACCGGCTTCTACAATATGACTACAGGCGACATTAACAGCCTGAGTGATTTCGTTAACTTTGTCGGACAGAAGAGTGCACAGGCTGGGGCTTACATGGCACCTTCCTTAGCATCTGGTGCAGCGCCTATATCCCTTGGTCTTAACTATGCTTTCGGTACCGGCGAGATTAGCAGTAACCTCAAAGAGATTGAAGGTAAGACACAAGAAGAAAAAGACCAGATTGCTGCAAGTGGTGGTGCTATTGTCGCTGCCCTTGAGCAGTTGGGTATAGCCAAGCTCTTACCGTCTGGGGCATCTAATAGCCTCATAGGTGGCATTGCTTCCGGTATGATTACTGAAGGCACGACTGAAGGGCTACAAGAATTAGTCAACATAGGTGCAGAGCGTGTTGCAGGTAAGCAATTTACCGAAGGCGAGATCCTAGAGCGTCTAAAAGAAAGCGTAGCTGCAGGCGGTGTTGTCGGCGGTACATTTAAGGGGGGAACGACAGCAGCCGTTAAGGTGCAGGGTATCTTTAGATCAGACGGCACTATCGTCGACCCAGAAAGCCTGTCTTCTCAAGAGAAACGCGCAGCCGCTGACGTTGCACGTATGCTCCGCACTGTAGCAGGCACAGATGGCTACAACTTGAAAGACGTAAGCACTGGCGACAAGAGCGCCAAGGCTGCACTTGAGGCTGTCAGGGGTCAGATTGTAGAGAACATTAAGAACTTGTCGTCCTTAGATGGCATCAGAGAACGTCTGGACCCTAAAAAAGCAGCCTCACTTGATCAGTTGCTTGAGCAAATCAACCCCGCAACATCAGCGGTTGCTGCTGGTAAGACAAAGGTGGCAAGGAGCGTCACTGAGGAGCAATTTGCAGCAATAAAACGCCTTTTGCCACCCACCAAAGAGGCCGGTGAACTCCTTAATGCTCTTAGAATGTCGAATATCACGACAGAGCTATTCCAGAAGGGACAGAAGGGCGGCATAAGCCAATACACGGATGTCTTTTTGCCCACCAAAATGGATGGTGGCTACAGTATATCCAGAGGTATTCAGAACGCCGCATTTGGCCCCGCCGCCTTCTTAACTGACGGGACAACGCTGGGAATAGGCGTTGGTGGTCGTGTGATCGACAAGGTCACGGGCCGAAGATCTATCATTGATCGTTTTGTTCGTAAGAATGAAAACAAAGAAGGCCTCGCAGACCCCGGCGGTCCTTCTTTAATTGCCCTTAAGAAACTTCAGAAAGATCTAGAGCAGCAAAAGCTTGATGCATCCAAGCAGGAGACCCTCGAACTCAACAGGGCCTTTTATGACGAAGGTATAGAGCCTGCAGGTCTCGACGGCACTATGGATAAACCGCCGCCAGAATCAAGGATGATGCTTTCGCTTGAGGTCAACACCCCCAACGGACGCTTTGGACCTGACAGGACCACTATCAACTCTGCAGTCCAAGCTATCATCGACAACCCAGCCACCAACAAAGGCATGGTTAAGGCTGCAAAAGCATATCTGACGAACATACGTGACGGTGGTAAGGTACCTGAGCTTACGAAGCTGATTCAGAAAGTAAAGCAAGAGATCAACAGCAACCCAGAGGTCTACGGACGCACCCGTGCCTCTCAGTTGTCTCAGGGTCCAGCATTTATTTCCTCTTCTTCACCTAGGACCGCCACTAGTGGTGATGGAGGAAGTGTCAACTACGACATCACTAGTTCACCAGCCTACCAAGCAGGCATCCAGCGGAACATCACTCGCGTCGATAATCAACGCGCACTGTTGAATGCAAACCCAACGATCCCTGCAGTTGAGAAGGCGCAACTTAATGAGTCCCTTAACCGCCTCAGACAACCCCTGACCAACCCTGTTGTCGCAGTGCAGCAAGAGATCCAACGTCTAAGTGAGTTGGGTGTTGACCCTGCCAGCATCGACTTGGTTCTGTCGCCCATCCAAGAGGCTGTCACAAGCCAGCAGAGGCAAGCACAGGGCCTGCAAACGCCCACTGAGAGCACTCAACGGCCCGCTTTAGAAACCGTTACTCCAACGCCCACTGAGGCGCAGACAGAGGCCCCTGCAGCCCTGACACAACCGACACCATCTGACCCCGTCAGCATGACTGTTCGCGCAAACCTGCTGACCCGCACTGTCCGAGAGATTGCTGAAAGCAACATGACGCCAAGTCAGGTTGAGATCTTGTTGTCGCAACTCGAACAGAGCTACCCCGGCATCAAAGCCGAGGTTGAAGCCATCATAGGTTCTCAGCAGCAACAACAACAACAGCAACCAGCGCTTCAGCAACCGTCAGCGCTTCAGCTAACACCTGAGATGCGGGTGCAGCCTGCTCTAGAAACCAATGCTCCAACGCCCACTGAGGCGTCCTCAGTGGCCCCTGCGCAGCCTACTAATGTTCCATCTGTAAACAACACACAGCCTGTCCTGCCATACATGCAACAGGAGACTGTGGAAGACGACACTAAGTTTGACATGGAGCCGCCTGCGCTGCCTGCGTTGTCGTCTGACCGTCTGACGATGAACTTCACAGATGTGACCAAGCGTACACCGGAGCTTCAAGAGGGACAGCGTAAGCTTCAGAGCGGAGAGATTACACGCGACGAGTACGCAGATCTCGTCAATAAATTTAAGCCTGTTCTCCCTTACCAGACAGCCCCTGCGCCTGCTACGGTACAAGACGCGAAGTATGCCTTGGCTAACGGTAAAGGCCAGAGCGATAAAAAAGCTGAGAAGTATGGAGAGCCTACCAAGGTTCTACAGCCAGACCAGCGCATACAACTGCGCCTAGACATACCTTCATACAATCAGCATGGTACATGGGTCGTCAGCGTACATGAGCCAAACTCACGCCCTGACAGTACAGCAGAAGGCAGATTTAAAGCCGGTCCTGTGATTGGCTACGAGAGTGCCATGGCTATCAAGAATGCAGACCTTGGTATGCTGCAGCGCCCAGCGCAGAAGATTGCTGAAGGGTCACCGAAGGGTACTATCGCCACAATGCTGGGTGATTACATGCCTATGTCGCCCTCAGAGGCACAAGCATACCAGCAGAATGCGATAGAGCAGTCACTCCAGCCGGGATCAGGTTTTGCTCAGGTAGGCATGGACCCAGAGCGACACTCGTATTTCTATGATCGCAACACGATGCAGCCTATTGTGTCTGCTGAAGAGATTGTGCAGGTCGGGCCGCTGGTAATAGCAAAAAACCCACAGTACGCCCCCACAGACGATTTCGTTTTTGATCTAGACTACTTCTCTAATCCTCTTCCTTTAGATGGGAAGCCTACGGTTCGTAAAATAGGGGTGGCAATGAATGACGACCATCAGAAAAAGTATGGTCGCCAGTTGTTCCCAGAAAACAATGAAGACGATTATAAACAAGTTTACACGTCTGCAGAAAAAGAATTAGAGGCGCAGTTACAGCAGCCAAATAGTGGCGTTGGTTGGTATAGTAAAGATGTTGAAGATGCTATACAGTTAGCGTCTAAGGTTTACCCAACATTAGCTACTGATCAGACACACCGTCAGTTATTTTTAACTTTTGCTGGTATCTTTTCAAACGGTGCTGACCCTGACAATGCATTTATGATTTCGTCCAACGCCTTTGAAGACTTTCTTCGCACAGGGGAGATACCAGTAAACCGTGCGGAGGGTTTTAGACAGCAAGGTTTAGAGCCGCCTAAAACTACCTTTAAAAGTGCTAAAACAGGTAAAATGGTTACTAAGGATGCTGGATGGGGCATAAGAAACCAAGCTAACGAGCAGCAGCTTGGCTTGCTAAAATACATAGTAGAAACCAAAGGTGGTTTATCGTCAGCGATGGACTTTTTACTGCAACCACAATCCCGTAAAGACATTAATAATATTATGTTGGAGAGTGGCCTCTATAAAGCAGGTAGATATACAACTAAGGCAGAAATAGAGGGTCCACCTGAATATGGGTTCTTAGCATTCGGCAAAAAGCTTGGTCGTTATTCTATGGGGTTGCATGGTGTCGACATCGATGCGGGTGACACTACAATAGATTTATGGTACACTCGATCATACAGACGTTGGACAGGACGGTTACTTGAGACTCCGGTTGGAAAGCAAGGTGTCGCAGGCGAGCCTGCCAACGATGCCGAGCGTAACGCAATATTTAGGCTTACAGGTGATTTATCTAATAAGTATAGCCTTGACCCCGGCGATACACAGGCTGTTTTATGGTTCTTTGAAAAGAGACTCTGGGGATCACAAGGTCTAAACACAAAAGAAGGAACTAACTCAAGTGGCGCAAGGAAACTCCTCAAAGAAAAAGGCATCCCCATCGATGATGACGGAGCGGGAAGCAATGCAGAGGCTGCAGAGCCTAGCCAAGCGGATGTCCCAACAGAACGAGACGACAGAGAACCCGGACTACTCCCAGCCCTACGTGAGGGAAGAGATAAACTGGGAGCCAAGTTTAGTCGGCGTCCTCAGCGACAAGAAGTAGTCGACCAGTTTCCACCGGTCAAAGCCCTCTTTGAGATTGGCAAAAAGGGAAGCCCTTACGAGAACGGCATTACGAACCTCGATCAGGCTCTTGAGTTAGCCAGAGCGCTTAACATTACGGTCCACCTCTTCGACAACCAGCAAAAGATGATGGAAGCACAAGGCCGTGAGAACAAGGGTACTGTGCGTGGGTCATTCCGTAAAGCACCCAACGGTGCATCAGGCACCGTCTTTGCTCTAAAGGCAGGTTCTACCGTCAATGAAGGCACCGTTGGTAGCCTCGATGAATTAACCACAGTACTGCATGAGATCTTCCACGGCGTGACTATGGGTCCAATGTCGGGTGTTGGTCCTATGATCAACGGTAACGGAACAAACTCTGTCGAGAATGCTTTAGGTGCCATGATTGACAAGCCTCAGGGCAAGCGCACCCGTGAAGAACGTGAGATCATGTATGAGGTCAAACGTCTGCAGGACCAGCTTGCTGCTTACATTGAGGGTAACCCACGCGACAGGCGTTCTGTACGTGTTCTGAATAGAGCCTTGCAGAATCTTGAAGAAAACAGAATGCGTATGACGCCTGAGCAGCAGATGCAGCAAGAGCAGGCCATAGACAATTATAAGAACTACATCCGCACCAAGTCTGAGTTTTCTGTCGACCCCTTCTGGGTCTATGCGGTCAATCCTAAGTTGGCAAAGCAGGTCATGCCTGTGACCACCAAGTGGATACAGAAGAACCTACGCCAAGCAGGCAACAAGAACATCCAGTTCTACAGTCACCCCTTCGCAGTATCTGTCGCGGTCATGCTGGCAATCTTGGCTGCTCAAGATGCTGAAGACGAAGAGAAGAAACAACAGCAGCAACCAATGATGCCTCAGGGCGCACTGTCGCCCATGCCGGGGATGCTGACTGCAGCATAATGATGAACACTAAAGGAGAGCTTTGAATGAAACTGATGATAGAGCTTATGTCTGCGATGAAAGGCTTTGAGGATATTGAGGCCAGCAAGACGCTATCTAAAGACGACAAAGGTGCAATGATCTGGGAGATGTTCTCGAACATTCCTATGTCGATGTACGAGCGTCAGTTTCCACATTCAGTCCGTATTATTACGGACATATCACTGAGGCACAGACCGGATGACAACAGAAAAGCAGCCAAGAGCGCGGCGTCAGAAGAAACCCCCAAAAGTGGTGAAGATGCCCCAAAAGGGGAACCCAAAGGAAAAGAACCACTTCTGGCGAATGATGCAAACGGAAGAAGGACGCGCACAAAGAAGAGCGTGGGCAACAAAACCACGTAAAAACCCCGGACGACCCAAGGGTGTGCCTGACGGTTACACCCGCGAAATGATGATCCCAATAAGGAAACAAGCGATGAAAGATGCAGAGACTGTCGTCGACATTATGAAGAAGGACTTCGGTGTCGAAGATGAGTTGGCCCAAGAGGCCCTCAGAACAGCCGTCATCATCATGCGTGAACCGGGGCAGGCCAGAGAGAAACTCGCAGCCGCCCGTATGATCTTGGACTTCACTAAGAGTAAACCTGTCGCCAAGTCAGAGGTTTCTGTCGGCAAAGCAGAAGAGTTCTTAGCGTCTCTGCTTCTTGCAGAGATACATCACGACAACGAGGAAGAGCAATTCGATGGACCCGAAGTTAACGAAGATCCGGAAACGCCTTTACACTGACTTCGATTTCTACTCCCGGTCTGCTCTCAAGATCAGAACCAAAGAAGGCAACGTAAAGCCTCTTCAGTTAAACCCTGCCCAGAAGATCCTACAGAAGGCCGTCGAAGATCAGATGGCCTCTGAAGGCAAGGTCAGGATTATCATCTTGAAAGCCCGTCAGCAGGGCCTTAGCACCTATGTTGGCGGCTATCTATACTTCAGCGTCTCTCAGAGGGCTGCGTGTAAGTCCATGGTTATCACGCACCACTCTGATAGTACCCGTGCGCTTTTCGATATGACAAAGCGTTATCATGAGAACTGTCCTGAGCTTCTGAAGCCTCACACCAAGTACAGTAGTCGTCGGGAGTTATCGTTTGACGTCCTCGATAGCTCTTATGTGGTGGCTACGGCTGGTGGTGACGCCATTGGTCGGGGCGAGACGCTGACCCACGTTCATGCCTCAGAGCTTGCCTTCTGGTCTAAGTCGACTGCAGCCGACAACTGGAACTCTCTGACACAAGCCGTGCCAAACACCAAAGGTACTGCCATCTTTGTCGAGAGCACTGCCAACGGTGTCACTGGTGTCTTCTATGACCTTTGGAAGGGTGCCGTAGATGGCAGCAATGGATATGTACCGGTGTTTATACCTTGGTACATCAACCCGGAGTACGCTGAGAATGTCCCAGAGAACTTCCTTCGTACTCCGGAAGAAGAAGAGCTATGCGAGAAGTATAGCTTAAGCGACGAGCAGCTTATGTTTCGTCGCCGTAAGATCGCCCAGAACGGCCTCGATCTGTTTCGACAGGAATACCCCTCTGAACCAGAAGAAGCCTTCCTGACCACTGGTCGTCCCGTGTTCAACCCGGAACAACTGCAGGAAACACTTGGCAGTGCCGCAGATCCGGTGTCCCGTCTAGCTCTTGAGCAGGACGAGTGGAACAACCATGTCAGGGGCGAACTTACGTTATACCGGCAGCACGACCCCGGCGAACAGTACGTCATAGGTGCCGATGTCGCCATGGGTGTGCGCAATGGTGACTTTAGTGTCGCTCAGGTCTTGGACAGTAAGAAGAGGCAGGTCGCAACGTGGAGAGGCCATGTGCACCCTGATTACTTTGCCACGGTGCTTTGGCACCTAGGTGACTTCTTTAACCAAGCCTTCATAATTGTGGAGAACAACTCACATGGTATTCTCACCTGTACTCGATTGGCTAAGGATCTGGCCTATCCAAACTTTTATCAGACTACTGAAGTGGATAAGCTCACAGATCGGGAAAGTACGAAACTGGGCTTCGCAACAACTGCTAAAACTAAGCCGCTGGTTATCGACCAACTGAGAGCAGCCGTCAGGGATGGCGAACTTCAGTTAAACGACAAAACAACAATTAGAGAAATGCTGACGTACATCGTGACAGAGAGCGGAGCGATGGAAGCAGAAGCTGGGTGCTATGACGACTGTGTCATGAGCCTCGCCTTGGCAAACCATGTCCATGAGGGCGCTTGGGAGCCTGTAGAAAGCACTGATGATATGTACATAGAAATGGTCTAAAATGGCAGAATATACAAAGCTTACAGACGAGCAGATCGTCGCTCTTGTCGACGACAATGTGCGCAAGTCTATCGGCTATTATGACAGCCAGATCAGCCGTGAGCGCCGCAAGGTTACTGACCACTACAATGCGGTTCTTCCACGCCCAGCGCACGATGGTAACTCTAAGTATGTTTCTATGGACGTCTACGATGCTGTCGAAAGCATGAAGGCTGCACTTCTGGAAACATTCTCCACTGGATACAAAACGGTGCGCTTCAGCCCACAGAACGCCGAAGACGTACCTATGGCTGACGTGGCAACTTCATATGTCGACTACGTGGCAAACCGCCAGAATAACCTGTTTGAGATCATGCAGACGGTCATCCACGATGGTCTGGTAGCTCGCGCCGGTATTGCCAAGGTCTTCTACGAGCCGTCTACAGACAGCGTTCTGCAGCAGATAGAAAACGTCCCCGGCGAAGAGTTTGACATGATGATCGCCGACGAGATGGTTGAGATCGATGAGGTCGAAGAGGACGCGCTTGGGAACTACAGTGGCTACATCCGTATATACAGGGACACGTCCAAGGTCTGCATCGAGGCTGTTGCCCCCGAAGAGTTTCTGATTGAACCACAAGCCAAGTCTTTGGATTCGGTGTCGTTCTGTGCACAGCGCTATAAAAAGACACTGTCTGAGCTTCGGGAGATGGGCTACGACGAAAAGCTTCTGGAAAACATAGGTGAGCATGACGATGTCGACCTAGAGACAGATCCTGAGGTCCTTGCACGTCATGAGAACATAGGCAGTGACCGTGGCTTCAATGCTAAAGGTTATCAGGATGTCGTCCGTCAGGTGACGGTCTACGAAGCCTACATCATGCTAGACAAAGAGGGCGAAGGACAGGCCTACCTCTACAAGGTCATCAAAGCAGGAAACAGTCTACTAGAGTGTGAACTCTGTCAGCGTCGACCCTTCGTTGCCTTCGTACCTCTGCCGATTGCACATGCCTTCTACGGTTCCAACTTCGGTGCCAAGGTCATACCCATTCAGAACGCCAGAACGGTACTCACACGGTCGATCCTCGATCATGCGATGATTACGAATAACCCACGTTATGTCGTTACCAAGGGTGGCCTCAGCAACCCAAGAGAACTGATCGACAACCGCGTGGGCGGCATCGTGAATGTCACGCGCCCTGATGCCATTCAGCCGATGCAGCAGGCGGCTCTCAACCCGTTTATCTTCCAAACCATCCAGATGCTGGACGAAGACAAAGAGGACACCACAGGCGTCTCTAGGCTGTCTCAGGGCCTCAACAAGGATGCCATCAGCAAACAGAACAGCGCTGCTATGGTTGAGCAGTTGGCGACCATGTCGCAGCAACGCCAGAAGATCATTGCGCGGAACTTTGCGAACAACTTCTTGAAGCCACTCTATCAGATGATCTACCAGCTTGTCGTTGAAAACGAAGACGAGCAGAAGATCGTTGAGCTTGCCGGTAGCTTCGTCCCTGTCAATCCAGCATCATGGGCCGACAAACGTGACGTACAGGTCGACATGCATTTGGGCTACGGAGAGCAAGAACAAGAGGCCCAGAAGTATCTGGCGATACACGGCCTGATGGCTCAGGACCCTATCCTCAGTCAGATGTATACGCCTGAGAATGCCTATAGGCTTATGTCCACCGTTCTAGAGAATAACGGCATTAAGAACGTAAACGACTTCCTGTCTCAGCCTCAGCCGCCTCAGCAGGACCCTGCACAAGACATGCAGATGCAGATGGCCCAGAAGCAGCTTGAGATCCAAGAGCGGCAAACTGCTGTCGCTGAGATGAAAGCACAGACAGACGCTCAGATTGCTCAGTTGAAACTTGAGCTTGAGCAAATGAAAGCGCAGCGCAACTTCGCTATCCAAAGTGACAACATGGACCTCAAAGAGGCCCAGCTTGAGCACAAGCGGATGGTTGATACCGCTGAACTTGAGATCGCCCGTAACGCAGATGACGTGAGAGCGATTGCCAGCCCAACGGGCTAACATGAGATGCGCCGCCGGAACCCTGTAGCGCGGGTCCTGAGGACCCCTAAGTTTCGGCAGCGCGTGATCAAGAGCAAGACCAAGGTTTTGCCCCGGAAGGCCAAACATAAAAAAGGAGAGCAACATGCGTACCGATGAACAGGAGCGCTTGATCAGCTTAGGCGATAACGCAGAAGAATTACTTAGCAACGCAGCTTTCACCAAGACCATCAACGGTTTGGTCGAAAGCACCTACAATGCTTTTGTAAACTCAAAGCCAGACGAGGCAGAGAGCCGAGAGCGTACTTACAACCATTATCGCGCACTTGTCGACGTGGTTAACACCTTGAACCAGCAAGTAGCTGTCAGGGACCAAATCATGGAGAGCGAACAAGCAGGCGACAGCAGCCAAGAGGAAGAATAGGTCCATCATGAGAAACGACCAACAAGATCAACCTCAACGTGCCACCTTCGACGATGTCGAAGATGCGGCAGATGCCATCTTGGGCCGCTGGTCGGACGACGAAAGTCTACCCGACCGCGAGGACGAAGAGGCGACCTCAGAGGACGACATCAACGAGACAGATGCCTTTGAGGATTACGAAGAAGACGAGACTGACGAAGCCGAAGAGGACACTGAAGAGAACCTTGAGGACCCTGACGAAGAAGAGACCGCCGAGGATGAGACCGAAGAAGCATCAGAAGAAGAAGAGTTCGAAGAACTTACTGATGAGACTTTGGTTGAAATACCTGTCAACGGTGAGATCAAACAGGCATCCATCAAGGAACTTAAAAGGCTCTACGGACAAGAAGCTAGTCTGACACGTAAGTCTCAAGAAACCGCTGCCAAGCGCAAAGAGGCAGAAGACATCATCCAGAAGACCTCGATGTCATATCAGAAGCTAATCGAGCGAGCAGAAGCAAGGTTTAAACCGTATGCAGAAGTCGACATGCTAGTCGCAAGTCGTCAGATGGATGCGGATGATTTTGCTCAACTGCGTAAAGAGGCTCAGGACGCCGAGAGTGACCTCAAGTTCCTTCGAGAGGAAAGTGACGCTTTCTTTAAACAAGCACAGGCTGATTACAACAAACAGCATCAGGCTGCTGCTCAAGAATGCGTCAGAGTTTTACAGGACAACCTACCGGATTGGGGCAATGATCTATATAACGACATTCGCTCATATGCAGTCTCTGTAGGGTTACCACAGGACCAAGTCGACCAGTACGTCGACCCCAACGTCATCATGATACTAAACAAAGCGAGACTTTACGATATGGGCAAAGCAGCCGCTGATCAGAAGAAGTCCAAAGCCGTTCGTATCAAGTCGGCGGGTAAGAAAGTCCTTCGGTCTAGAAAAGCACCGGCAACCGATGCCGACCTAAGAGTGCAACGCCAAAGGAAGGCATCACAGAAACTTAGGTCAAATCCATCGATCTCTGGTGACTTGGATGACATAGCAGACGCCTTGATGTCGCGCTGGGAGCAATAACCCACCCCAAGACATCAGGAGGCCATTAGTATGGCTACTTATACCACCTACGATCAGGTAGGGAAAAAAGAGGATGTATCCGATATCATTACGGATATAACTCCAACCGATACCCCATTCTTTAGTATGATCCGCAACGAGAAAGTGTCTGCACGGACATTCTCTTGGCTTGAGGACTCACTTGCTGCTGCAGCAAACAATGCGGCAGTCGAAGGGGCAGACGCATCAATGGCGACACTGACAGACGCTGTTGAACGCACCAACAACACCCAGATCTTGACCAAAGCGTTTCAAGTGTCTGCAACAGCAGATGCCATTGCAACCTATGGTAGAGCGAAGGAGACTGCGTATCAGCTTGGAAAGGCTCTCAAGGAAATTAAGAGAGACCTAGAAAGAGCATACGTTGGTGTGGACAATGCGGCTGTGACCGGGACAAGCTCTGTCGCCCGTGAGATGGCATCTGCAACTCAGCAGATCACCAACTCAACGGACGCCGGTGCCAACGCCACTGACGCACTGACAGAAGCCAAGCTTCTGACTGCTGGTCAGTCTGCGTATAATGCAGGGTCAGATCCGACAGTCTTCATGATCAAACCAGCGGATAGCCAGATTGTTGCAAACTTCGCAGCAGCCTCTGGTCGTAACCGTGAGTTTGCGTCGACGAAGTCTTTGGTCAACGTGATTGATCTCTATGTGTCTCCATACGGAGAATACAAGGTCGTATTGAACCGTCATCAGTTGACGACACACGCCTTCTTGATCGACCCAACGATGTGGCGCTCATGTACGCTCCGTCCATTCTCTCGCACACTTCTTGCGAAGAACGGCGACAGCGACAAGCACTTCATCGTCGGCGAGATGTCACTGAAGCACATGAACTTCGGTGCCGATCACATGATCACAGGTCTCTCATAAGACCTGCTGACTAAGATTGAGGGTCGCCCCCACTTAAAGCACATTTCCCGCTCTCCTTTGTGTGCTTTTGAGGGGCGGCTCTCTTTACTTCTAAAAGGAGACATCATGTCAATTGATGATAAATCTGAAGACCCTATCGTAAGTGGCGATAGGGCCGATGTCGAACGCTCGCTGCTTGGGGTCAACACTCAGTATTTGCAGCAGGGCGATGATGTCGTCAGAAAACACACCCAGTATATCACCCAAGCTTTCCTCGATGATCTGAAGGACAGCCGCAACGCATCTGATGATGTGCGCGAGAGTGAGATGATGCGTGTCGCCAGCATCCCTGTGGCGGTCCATGAGCAATGGCTGCGCGAAGGGTTTAATCTTTACGAGGCGACAGGAGCAGAGATCGTAAAGAGGCTGAGAGATCAGAACCTAGACTACTTCATGGCAACCAATAAGAGGATCGGCTGAGATGGCATATGGATCTAAAAAGAGCGGCGGTGGCTTCAAGCCGTGCAAAACGTGTAAGACCCCCGGCACATGTCGTTTGGCTGGGAAGTGTCTTAAGAAGGAAACAATGTAATGAACAAAGGTGCCATCAGGAGCCACTTCAAGGCGCTCCTAAACCGCTCTGACTGCAGTGACGCTCTCGCTGACACCTTTATGGACCAGAGCATCGCACGTATCCAGAGAACGCTTCGGATACCGTCAATGGAGAAGCAGAACAGCTACACGATCACAGGCTCCACTACCTTTGTCGTCCTTCCAAACGATTTCCTTGAGATCATCGACCTGTATTACGACAAGACAAGCCTCAGCCGTGTGCCTATGAATGAGATCCTGACATTTAAAGAGGCAAACGAAAGTGGGACACCTAAGTTCTTCAGCCGAGAAGACGAGAACCTGCTGATCTACCCATCACCAACATCTGGTTCACTCAAGCTTAATTACTACGGTCAATTTGCAGACATGACGTCTGACAGCGACGAGAACGCCCTCGCGCTCTCTTCCAGCGACCTCATCATTTACGGAATGCTGACCTACGCCTCTGACTATTACCTCGATGAGCGTGGGCCTGTGTTTGAGCAGAAGTATCAACAGTTCCTTGCAGAGATCCAAGAGCAAGCAAACGACAGTGAAATGGCAGGCACTGTGCAAGCAATGCGCCCTATGGTGGCATATGAGGACTAAAGAAAATGGCTAAGACAAGCTTTTATTCTGGCACCGGTACAAACGTAACCGAAGTAAACTCTATAGAAGCTCTGAAAGATGCCGCCTCTGCTTCAGCTACGGCTGCTGCAAGCTCTGCAGCGTCTGCAGCTTCTGCAGCCAACACTATTCTGTCACTTACAGCAGCCACCGGCGCTGCAGGATCATCAGCATCCTACAACAACTCGACAGGTGTACTTACGATCCCACGCGGCGACACGGGCGCGACCGGTGCCACTGGAGCCACTGGAGCTACGGGCAGTGCAGCCACGGTAGATGTGGGGACAGCATCAGCCAGCGGTCTATCTGCTGGCGCGTCTCCTACGGTGTCAATCAGTAACTCTGGGTCATCTTCAGCAGCTACCTTCGACTTTACCTTCGGTATTCCTGCAGGCGCTACCGGTGCTACAGGAGCCACAGGTGCCACGGGTACTGCAGCCACAATATCTGTCGGTACAGCATCAGCCAGCGGCTTGTCTGCTGGGGCATCCCCGACAGTGTCTGTCAGTAACTCTGGGACGTCGTCTGCAGCCACCTTCGACTTTACCTTTGGTATTCCTGCAGGCGCGACAGGCGCGACAGGTGCCACCGGTGCAACTGGGGCGACAGGGCCTCAGGGTCCTGCAGGGGCAGATGGGTCAGATGCGAATGTCAATGCAACAAACGTGGCGGCTGCTGGGGCTGCTATGACTGCAAATAACCTGTCTGATCTGGCTAGTGCAGCCACCTCTAGGACCAACCTAGGTCTGGGTACAGCAGCGACCGCTGCAACGACTGACTTCGAACCTGCTGGCACAAGTGTGGCCTTAGCAATTGCGTTAGGATAAAATATGGCAAACACATTTAAAGTTGTAACCAAGGCAGGGGTAACAACGCTTGACGACATCTACACTGTAGGTGCCTCTACAACCACGATCATCATAGGTCTGGTCTTAGGGAACACCACAGGCAGTCAGGTAACAGCTACCGTTACTCTGTCGTCTGACACGGCTGGTCGTGCAGGCAACAACGATGAAGCAAACCAAGACGTAGAGATTGTCACCTCAGTACCTATTCCAGCTAATTCATCTCTGTCTGTGTTAGACGGTAAGATCGTGATGGAAGCAACGGACATTCTTAAAGTCTCAAGCTCCGGCGCAACAGATGTTATCCTGAGTATCTTGGAGCAATCATAATGGCAGGGTATCTAGGCACAAAAGCCGTTCTCCTCAGCACAACCAGCGCAACCGTTGGTGGAGATAGCACAGTCGGCGGTGATCTGACCGTAGACACCAACACGCTTTACGTTGACAGTACGAACAATCGGGTTGGCATTGGGAATGCAGCCCCCACCCAAGCTTTAGATGTAACTGGCGATATTGTAACCTCTGGCGGTGTCTACCTCGGCGGCACTGGGTCGGCTAATCTGCTGGATGACTATGAGGAGGGGACTTGGACGCCTAGTTTTAGAAATGGCTTTAGTGGTACACCTACCTTTGCTAATCAGGCTGGAAGATATACAAAAATAGGCCGCATGGTTTATTGTGATTTTTATATAAGAGTAACAGGAACAGGTGACTCAAGTCAGATACAAGTTGATGGATTACCATTTACATCTACATCGAACAACCTTTCTAGAGGTGGGGGACTTAGTACATATGTAGATATGATAACAGGTAACACATTTCAATTTTACGGTGGGCGAAGCATAAGTTATTTCTCTTGCTACATAGACGGAAATACCGGCCCTTCGTTTTCTGGTTCAATTACAAGTAAATATCTAATTGGAATATATACATATGAAACAGACGCATAACCCACTGCATAGCCTTGGGTCGGACAGTCCAAGCCATAAAGGAGATAAGCGATGGCACTAACAGAAGAAACAACACAAGACAAAATAGAGATCGTAGGCGACTTCAAGCACGTTCAGGTGCGTACAGCCACGGTCATCAAGCGTGACGGTGTAGAGATTAGCCGATCCTTCTCACGCCATGTAGTCGCACCAGATGCAGACATCACAGGCGAAAGCACAGAGGTGCAAAACATTTGTGCGGCAGTACACACACAAGCGGTTAAGGATGCTTATGCTGCACACCTAGCAGCACAAGAGGTATAACTAATGTCAGCTTATATCGGCACAATACCCACGCCACAGGCAACCCAGACGAGGCAGACGTTTGTAGCCACTGCGTCACAGACGACCTTCACAACCATAGGTTTTGTGGACAAGTACCTAGACGTATTTCTTAATGGGGTAAAATTAGTATACTCAACAGATTTCACAACTTCTGGCGGCAATCAGATTGTGCTTAACTCTGGTGCTGCGGCAGATGACGTTTTGGATGTCGTTTTGTACACCGCCAACACTGACACGGTAAGTAATGGCGGCAGATACAAAGGTGAACGTGGGACTGTGGGGGCTTCGGCGGCGGCTGGTGACATCTTTAGAGTGCATGAGCAAACCTTGAATACGAATGTTACTATAGACTCTACAGAGAGTGCCTTATGCGCTGGCCCTTTGACTGTGGCTAGTGGTGTCGTTTTGACCATAGCAACAGGAGGCAACTTGGCGATCCTATGAGTGAGATTAGAGCAACAACAATTAGTGATGCGGCGGGTACTGGGCCGATTACGCTGACGAAGCAGAGTGCTCCAAAAGCACAAGTAAACTTTGACGGTAGCTCAATAGCTATTAACACAGGTAGTTTAAATATTTCTTCCGTCACCGACGATGCTACGGGTAAATACACACCTAATTTTACAAACAGTTTTGATGCTGTTCCAAGCGCTACGGGTGGTATGACTGTTTCTAACTATCCAGGTTTAATGAGAGTTAATCCAGCTACAGGAAGCTGTCAGATTTTTTGTTCAACGTCTTACTCTAGCACTTACCTTGATAGCTCAGATACGTCCATTCAATGTTGTGGGGATTTAGCATGAGTACACTAAAGGTCACAAACATTCAGGCCACAGGCGAAACGGCGTCACGTGCAGTCTCAGGAGTTGCGGCGGCTTGGGTTTGCTACGATCAAGTTACACCTGCAATTTCAGATAGCATAAACATTTCAAGTGTTTCGGATTACGCTACGGGTGAGTTCATTACAGTATTTGCCTCAAACATGGCAAATGCCAACTATTCTGAGGCGGGTATGGGTAGAACATACCATGTCAACTCTAGCAGTGCGGATAACAAAACCTCTTCAGGAGACAGGCATCAAACATTCTATGTAAGTAATACAACTGGTGGGAGAACATCAATTGATATGAACAGATCGCACGTTGTATATCACGGAGACCTAGCATGAGCAATCTAGTCGTATCCAACATCTCCGATGGCACAACATCCGTAGGCACTGAGTATGTCGTCAATGGGGCGGCTAAGGCTTGGATTTCTGTTAATCAAACAAGCACCCAAGCTATTCTCAACAGCACTAATGTAACTTCAATTACTGATCAAGAATTGGGGGTTACGACGGTAAACTATTTATCCGCAATGTCATCAGCTACATATTCAGCAATATCTACTGGTAACCCTCAAAATTATTCTGGAGGCCAAGGTGGGGTTCAAAGTGCAGGTAACGCTTTTTCAGGTGGTTCAAAAACGGCAGGTAGACACACCATAGATATGCGTGACACATCAAATGTTTATAGAGACACGGATGATGCTTCGTCTGCTGTCTTTGGAGACTTAGCATGACCCACGGACATCTCTGGGAACGCCTACTAGAAGCCAAGTCACGCTTGAAGCCTGTGCAGTCTAAGTATCGTGTGTTGTTCGAAGACCCGAATGCACCTGACGAACCTGCCAAGGTCTTAGTCCCTGATCCTAACTTCATGGCGGCTGGTCTTGCTGGCGGCTACCTCAGTCCAATTGAGACATATCTTAGAGATCGTGACGTACCTGACGGAGAGCCAAAAGAGCATCCCTACGCAGAGCCTATTGGCCCCCAAGACGAAGAAACACTTATCGAATATCTCATTCAAAAGGATATCTGTCCAAGCATATGGCGGGACTACAAAGGTAACAGAACGATTATGAAGATCGTACCTGTTGAAATGATCCCTTCGGATCGGTCATTTAGAAACGCATGGAGAATAGCGCAATGACGACTTATATTAACATCAACGGGGATGTTCGTGATGTAGGATCTCTTACCGTTCCAACAGACCGCACATTCCGTGGGGCTTGGCAGTTCAATGGCAATGCTGTTGAAGTAGACATGGCAGCGGCTGTGGCAATCCACAAGGACAACCTACGTGCAGAACGTAAGCCACGCCTAGACGCCTTGGACGTTGCTTATATGAAAGCACTTGAAGCTGGCTCTGGTGCGGCTGACATTGCAGCGCAAAAGCAAACACTGCGTGACATCACAAATGATGCACGTATTGCAGCGGCAACTACACCTGATGAACTCAAGGCATTGGACTTGGCTACCCTGTTGGGAGAATAAGCTATGAGCAAGGCGAGAGAACTAGCCAATCTTGGCAATGCCTACAGCGATGGTGCTTTGTCGAACAGGAATAGGATAATTAACGGCGGCTTTGACGTTTGGCAGAGGGGAACGTCATTTACGCCAAGTTCTGTAATTTTTGGTGCAGATCGTTTTGCTGCATACAAATCTGGGGCATCCGCTGGTGATTATGCTCGCTCTACAGATGTTCCTGCTGGGCAGGGTTTTACCTATTCTGGGTATTTCAACGGCACTGATATTCGTCACTCAATTGAATTGCCTGCTGCTGGAAAACGTGGTGTCTTTGTTGACGGGTCTCAGTGGACACTTTCGTTCTGGGTTAAGGCGGCAGCAAGCGGAACAGCAACTGCAAACTTAGGTTGGGCTAACGGCGTATCAGCAAGCAGCTTGACCTATTGGGGAGCCGATCAGTCGTATTCCTACAGCACTTCGTGGGAGAAAAAGACCATTACATTTACAGTGGGCGGCAGCATTACTGGATCACATGCCGCTGTGTTACTCTACATGTCTTCTGTCTCAGGTCTCTACCTGACAGGCGTCATGTTGGAAATCGGCGACACGGCAACCCCCTTCGAGCACCGTTCGTATGCGGATCAGCTTCAGGCCTGCCAGAGGTACTATAACTCAATACATGCACACTATTTATTTTATTACAATTCAGGTGCTTGCATAGCCAACATAGACTATGCTGTATCTATGAGGGCAAACCCCACTGTTACTATAGGGGCTAACAACTCTGGAAGTATTGTAGCTGGTGGGGCAAGTCCTAGTGGTCATTATTTCTATCTTGCGTCTGTTGCAAATGGTTATTATGCAGATTCTGTTTCTGATGCGGAGTTATAATCATGATTAATATAGCAATCACATCAGCTCAATACATGACTGATCCTATATCAAACGAAGTGTCATCCATCCGTGCCACCATCGACGGGCAGGAGTTGTTCGTCCCCCTAGACCCAGACAACCGCCACTACAGTGAGATCATGCGGCAGGTCGAGGCTGGTGAGCTTGTGATCCAAGAGGCTGACTGATGCAGCTAACCGACGAGGAGCTAGAGCGTCTTCTGGACGCAGCGGCACACAGGGGCGCATGTCAAGCTCTCAGTCAACTAGGGCTGACCCCAGAGGCTAAAGAAGATCTAAAGGAGATGCGTGATCTTGTGTCGGCGTGGCGAGCCACACGGCGGGAGATCGGTCGTACAGCCATCCGTATTTTAACAACAGCCGTCATTATGTTTATGGCAGCGGCTATCTGGATGAACTTCAAGACCAAACTTTAAAATAACGACAATTATAACAACATGGGGTTCAACTCATGATCGAGGTCCTAGCGCTTGCAGGGGCTGTCACTCAGGTGGCAGGCGGTATTTCATCTGCAATCAAAGCTGGTCGAGACATTGGCGACCTCATGCCTCACATGGCACGTCTAGGGAAGCTCGATAGTGAAATACAAGCTGCTGAGGCCGGACGACACAAAGGCCCTCTAGGACGTTTGTCGTCTCCAGAGCAAGAAGGCCTTGCCATAGCGCAGGCCAAGATGGCTCACACAAAAGCGATGGACGACCTTCGAGAAACCTTCCAACTCTATGGACCCCCCGGAAGTTGGGCTATGGTGCAAAAAGAGATGTCTGCAGCGCGCCTGAGGCACAAAGAAGCCCTAGAAGAACAAGCGAGACAACGAGATGCCCTCTTCTGGGGCCTGTCGGTAACCGCTGGCGTCTTTGTGTTTATCGCCGGTTTGGCCTTTATGGTTCTAGGGCTGGAGAAGGCGGTGAACGGATGACCATCGAAGAACGTGAAGCATTCAACATGCATGAATATCAGATAAACCGAAGACGCATGTGTTGGCTCGCGCTGACCATGATGCTGATAACGACAGCCGCCACAGTCTACGACCCGCTGCGTATGGCGCCTGCAGAGAGCATCCTGATGACGCAATATCTGGCCCTCAGTGGCCTTGTCGCTGCCTACTTCGGCTTCGGCAACAAGAAGTAGCCCAGGCGTCACAAACCTTAAGTAAAATCAATGGTGTAGGAGAGATCCCATGAAGTTTCTAGCGTCCCTGCTGGAGCCAGCCACCGAGCTTGCCGGTAAGTTTATTGAAGACAAAGACCAAGCTGCACGTCTGGCCCATGAGTTGGCTACGATGGCTGATAAACATGCCAACGAGGTAGCCCTCGCAAACATTGAGCTAAACAAGATTGAGGCTGGCGGTAACTGGCTGCAGCGCTCATGGCGTCCGATGATTGGAATGACGTGTGCTCTGGCCTTCGCTTGGCACTTTGTGCTGCAGCCGGTCGTCGTCTTTGGTGTCGCCTTGGCTGGCCTGACGCTCCCTGAGCTACCTGCATTCGACATGGGATCTCTTCTGACTGTCTTAGGCGGTCTGTTGGGTCTTGGGTCGCTTCGGACATTCGAGAAAGTAAAGAAGGTATCATCCTGATGAGATCGATTAATGAAATCATCGTGCATTGCACGGCGACACGTCCTGAGTGGATGAGCGGAAGTTCAACCGACGATAAGGTAGCAGAACTCAAGAGATGGCATTGCGACCCGAAGCCTAAGGGACGTGGCTGGTCAGATATAGGCTATCACTTTGTTGTCGACCGTAATGGCGCGGTGGCTGAAGGGCGTCCTCTAATTCGCAGTGGTGCTCACTGTAAAGGCCGCAATGCAAACTCTATCGGAGTGACTCTTGTGGGTGGCTTCGGATCTGATGCAGACGATCAGTTTGACGAGCACTTTACACAAGATCAGGCTGACGCTCTTGTCGCTCTGCTCAACAGGCTGTCGACAGAGCATAAGATTAGCAAGATCAGCGGTCACCACGACTATGCAAACAAGGCTTGCCCCGGCTTTCGTATGGCTCAATTCAAGCGTGATTACATGGGTTAACTATCCCATATCGAAGGATAGACTTAAGCACAGGTCGACTAATTGTCGATCTGTGTTTTTTCTTCTTGAAATATACATCCGTTTCCCCCATATTAGCACTGAGGGCGGCAACGTCTGACATTAGAGGAGACAGCGGATTGCAAATCCGTGTACACCGGTTCGATTCCGGTACTCGCCTCCAACCACTAATGTCAACGGATTGTCGGTCCCTCGTAACTTAGAGGAGACTTAGACGATGACTTATATTCACGACGATTACTGGTCAGCACAGTGGCAGCTAGAAGCTGAATCAGAAGCTCACTTTATCGAGAAGCAGCGTATCGAACTGCAAAACGCCTCAGGCGTCGATATGCCAAACTTAGGCTGTCATAAGTATTGGACAGACTTCAGCGGTTGTATCTCTTTTCCAGAAGAGGTGCCATTCTGTTCAGAAGAGGTGCCATTCTGATGAACTGTCCTGATTGCATCACCGAAGAGCAGCACCGTAATGGCCCTTATGGCGGCTCAGTTACCGTGTACACCCCATGTGTCCCATGCGCTCTCGAAGCGAGTAAACCCCGCAAACTAGCCCTCAACAATGACCCTCGTCGGTACGACGAATGGGAAGCTTTGTACTTGGCTGAACATGGGTTGGTCTGACGACCTACAGACATTCTTGAGGCAGATGTTTCCACCGAAGCTGCCTCAGGAGACCCCACCGGCAACCTCATACGACAAACCTTGGTTGCCATCCTTTGAGGGGGAAGATCCACCCTTCTAAACTTAGAGAAAGACTTAGAGATGAACTTAGCAGACTTTATCAGACTTCACGCCCACCGTATCTGGACCGACAGAACTCTCAGGGACAACCTTAACAAGCTGGAGCGCGTATGTCGCTTCGAGGGCTACGGACAGCGCCCCCTAGCGTCTATAGGCGCATCAGAAGTCTACCAGTACCTCGACAGCTTACACGCCTCAGGCCTCAGCCCAGCGACTGTCAACCGCTACACCGCCTGCATTACTGCTGTCTTCAAGTTGGCTTGCGAAATGCGCTTGGTCGATCACCCGATCAAGATAAGCTGGCAAGACGAGGGCAAGGGCCGTCCACGGTACATGACCAAAGAGGAACTTGAGAAGCTCCAAGATTGGTTTAGCCGTGACGTCTACCGTCCATGGATGCAACACTTTGTGACGCTCGCAGTGAACACAGGAATGCGTATGGGAGAGATCCGCAAGGTGACCCCAGCGATGATCAAAAGGCACCCTCAGCAGGCCGCTGAGAGCCAGCAGGAGTGGGTACATTTAGAGGAAACCAAGAACGGCGATGAGCGCTGGGTGCCTCTCAACGACAAAGCCCGTGAGGCACTGAAGGCCCTCAATGATGAACCGGGGCGTCACTACAAGCACCGGAGCTTTTACAACGGCTGGGAAGAGGCTCGCCGTTATGTCGCCCCCGGAGATGAAACCTTTGTGTTCCATAGCCTTCGTCACACCTGTGCTACCAATCTAGCCAACGATCTGAACATCAACACGATACTGATTGGTAAGATCCTTGGTCATAGGTCAGAGTCTACTACTAAGAAGTATGTGCATGAGAAGCCGCAAGCACTAGCCGACATAGCCCGTGCCCTCATGAGTTAACCCTATGCCACCCTTGTGTCGACGACAGTAGAGGAGTAGAACAAAACCAGAACACCTAGTCTATTTAACGACTACTTTTTACTAAAATACCGGTGGATTAAAACCCTTTTATTTCAATGGGTTAAGCATTTGTCCACCTTTAGATATACTTGGAGTTTAACAAATGAACCTTGCCCCAAGCGCACAGCAGATGCGAATCGAGCAGCAGTCTTTAGAAGAAGGTCGTCAGCGGTATCTCCGTAGAGACGACAACATGAAAGTCCAGAGCATCAAAGGTGTCCCTCACCGGATTATCACTGGTGCTCTGGACGATGTTTCTTCAGCTATAAACGACAATATTAACGATCAAGTAAAACACCAAAGAGAAACTGGTGGGTGTCCACCGGTCTGGTTTAAGACCCTCAAGGGCATGTCGACAGATCTCTTGGCTTACATAGGTCTGAACAGTTGTTTCGACGCGATACTGATGAAGGAACAACGGACAGGTCTTCTGATCAAGATTGGTCGTAAAGTCGAAGTCGAATGCTTTAGTGATGCCCTTAGAAAGCACGATAAAGACATGGCTAAGAGGCTCATTAAGAGAGCCAAAGAGAACCACAGTTCTCAGCAGTATCGCTACAAAGGAATTCGTAACATTGCAGCCAAGGAAGGTTTTGTCGTCGACAAATGGTCCAAGAAGTTCTGCATCCAGATTGGCGCTCCGATCCTCGAAGGTATCCTAAAGGGATGCGATGTGTTTCAGCAGTTCACCATCATCGACACTAAAGGCAAAACCAAGATCTTCGTCCAGTTAACGAAGGACGCAGAGATGCTGATGGATCAGATGAAGTTTGATGAGAGTTGGCTGGAGCCTTGCTATAGTCCTATGGTCGTTCCACCAAGGCCGTGGACGTCATTCTCTACCGGTTGTTATTTGGACCCTTTCTTGGCCTCTAGTGTGCCTCTGGTAAAACATGCGTCCAAGCAGCAGCAGAAGATGATCGAGGACGACTTCAGACGATATGGTACTCCACCTTATGTCGAAGCACTAAACGCACTACAGAGAACACCTCTGAGGATCAATCGTCGTATATACGAGGCCGTCGATTACTGCTGGAAGAACGATTGGGTCTTCGGCAAGTTTCCATCAAAGGTCGAACCTGAGAAGAAGCAGATGCCATCTGACTTCGACACGATGGAGAAACATCAGAAGAAGCAATATGTGTTGGATCGTCGTAATTACTACAAGGCGGTCCAGCAGGTCAAAGCCGACAAGTTTGTCTTCAGTCAGTCTATGTCGAAGGCTCAAGAGCTTCTAACATACGACAAGTTTTATCTACCTTGGAACTTCGATTGGCGGGGCCGCATGTATCCGGTGTCGCACTTTCACTACCAGAGAGATGACCATGTGAAAGCTTTGTTTGAGTTCGCTAATGGTCGAAAGGTGGCATCTGACAACATAGGGTGGCTGTATATACATGTTGCCAACGTCGGAGACTTCGGCAAGATCAGCAAAAGACCACTAGAGGAACGCATTCAGTGGACCGAAGACCACACTGACGAGATCCTTGCAGTTGCTCAGGACTTCAAGTCGACATCTGACTTCTGGCAGGCGGCTGACAAGCCCTTTGGTTTTCTCGCAGCGTGTTATGCTTTTGCTGACTATATGAGAAATCCAGATGACTTTAGGTGTCACCTTCCAATCAGTCTTGATGGGACTAACAGTGGTATTCAACATTACTCATCTTTGATGTTGTCGGAAGAGGATGCAGCCAGAGTAAACCTCATGCCTGCCAATGAGATGGCTGACGTCTATCAGGATGTCGCTGATGAGGTCACCCAGCGCTTACTTGAGGAAACCAAAGAAACACACCTAGCAAAGCTCTGGTTGGACTATGGCATCAGCAGGAAGGTCGTCAAAAGAAACGTAATGACCTACGGGTACAGCAGCAATGTCTATGGCTTCAAAGACCAACTTAAAGAAGACCTGATGAAAGACCTTAGCCGGAAGGTGGCTTATGGCGAGCTAGACGTTCACCCGTTTGGTGACGAAGGCACACAAGAGAAGGCTGCGTATTATCTGGCGAAGGTCAACTATGCAGCTATCGAGGATACGTTGTCGTCGGTTGCACAGGCCATGGGTTTCGTCCAAGAGCTTTGCGACAGTGTCTCTAAGGAGAACAAGCCGCTGGTCTGGAAGACGCCTATCGGTTTCCCTGTCGTTCAAAGGTATCGCAAGTGGGTTGGTCATAAGATCAAGATCGCTATGTGGGACAGGGATCTTAAGAAGCGCGTCAGATCTCAGGTGACCTTCAGAGAAGAGAACCCGTGGATCATCGACAGTCGTAAGATGAAGGCTGGGATAGCACCAAACCTCGTCCACAGTCTCGATGCCTGCCACATGCAGTCCACAATACTGTCGATGCTCGACAACAACATTGAGGACTTCTTCATGATCCACGACAGTTTTGGCACCCAGTGTGCTCAGGTGTGGCCCATGTTTCAGATCATCCGCAACACGTTTGTTGATCAGTACACAGGCCCATGCTTCCTGTCGTACTTCAGAAGCACCGTGGGTGAGCAAAGGACAGCCGAGGAGCCACCATTGCCACCTGTGCCATCTAAGGGATCTCTGGACGTCTCGCAGGTCGTCGATAGTGAGTTCTGCTTCTCCTAGGGGGTTATGTCCACCTTTAGATAGAACCAAAAGAACGGAGCAGCCCAATGCATCCGCGTGAGCGAGTTTTGTCGGACCTTGAGTTGTGCCGACAATGGAAGGTGAAGCCGCC
>Ga0208917_1000133_pt1 | contig 36039 bp, 51 predicted proteins | sample DEB08_DNA_10_FD_185500 | JGI IMG/M metagenome (GOLD analysis project Ga0208917, IMG submission 185500) | Aqueous microbial communities from the Delaware River and Bay under freshwater to marine salinity gradient to study organic matter... | ecosystem: Environmental > Aquatic > Marine > Coastal ...
CATCCCAAACGGCGAAAAGCGGGCGATCAGCGTTGCCAAGCGGCTGAAGGCTGAAGGCGTCGTTGCTGGCGTGCCGGATCTGTACGTGCCCGAATGGGGATTGTGGATTGAAATGAAGCGCAAGACGCGCGGGCGGCTGTCGCCAGAACAAAAGGCCATGATTACCTATTTGGAAGCGATTGGGCAGACCGTGATTGTTGGCCGGGGCGCAGGCGATGCGAGCAAGGATGTGCTGGAATGGCTAAGAAGAAGGGGCGCAAGCTGACGCGGTGGAACGCCTGGCTGGATTACATCGAAGCCGAGCATCCAGAATTATACAAGGCCACGCAGGCCGAGTATGAGCGGAGCATCAACCGCCAGATCAAATCACAAAAAAAGGCCCAGCGCGGGGCTGGGCCAGTTCAGGGAGGAAAGCATGAAACTACTTGAACGAGAATAGGTGACGCGGCAGGTCTTGGTCAAGCTGGCGCTCGCAAAAATCGAACCAGCTTGCGGGGAGCATTTGCCCGCGCCGAGCGCGGAGGATGCGGTCGCGTTTGACGCGCAACCGTTCAACCATTGTCTCGACGCCGATGGCATCAACTATTTGCTCAGGTGTGTTCATGCCTTGAAATATAGCGGCAAAAAAAAACGGGTAAATCAAAAAAAGTGCCGTTGGCCTATTGCAGTCCAAGGCCATTGGCCCTATATCATAGTCATAGCAAGAGAGGAAAGACGATGACCAGCATCAAACATCTCGCAAAAGTCACTGCAACGGATCGCGCAATGGCGCGGCGCATGGACCAAGCCGAGGCGCACGCCCGCCAGAACCGCACAGACCTCCTTGGTCAGTGTGCTGTCTACGACGACACTTGGCACTACACGCGGGACGCCATTGATCTGGCTGAGTTCGAAGCGGTTGAATTTACGTTCACGCCAGCAGCCTAACCACCCAGCGGGGCTTCGGCCCCGCCAATCAAACCTAAGAGAGGAAAGACGATGAAAACACTTGCAGACAAATATCCAGAAGCCATTGAGCGCCTTGAATCGGTCGGCTTGACAGCCATTGCGGCACTCTGCCATCGCCATTACCGGCAGGTGGACATGGAGCGACAGCTTGGCACTAGCACCTCCGTGTCAAAATGGCTCACAGGCGAACACCTGCCGTCACGCGTAATGGAGGAACGGGCGCAGGAAGTGCTGGATGCAGTCGCTTCTAAGCCTGCTACTGCTTCTGCTGCACCAGAAGAAAACGTCTTGATGGTCGTTTGCCCGCTTGCATCTACGGCGAAGGTCAAGCGCGTCTTGGCAATGCTGGGCTGTGAGGTGGAGGTGATCTGAATGACCGCAGAAGAGTTCAAAGAGGCACGCCGCTGGCTGAAGTACAGCCCAGACGCGCTGGCCGAGGAATGGGGCGTGGATGTGTCCACCATTCACCGCTGGGAGCGTGGCGCACGCAAGGTGTCGCCCATCGCGGCTTACGCCATCCGGCTGATGATGGAGAAGGTGCAATGAACGTCAGAAAACCACTTCGCCGCCCCGCTGTATCGCTTTTCCACTTTTCGGAAGGCCAGCGCATAGAGGGGCCGCACAAACGCTTGTGGGGCGACTGCACCGGCCTGTGGGGCGACTGCACCGGCCTGTGGGGCGACTGCACCGGTCTGCGGGGTGACTGCACCGGCCTGTGGGGCGACTGCACCGGTCTGCGGGGTGACTGCACCCGCCTGTGGGGCGACTGCACCGGTCTGCGGGGTGACTGCACCGGTCTGCGGGGTGACTGCACTCGCCTGTGGGGCAGCTGCACCAACCTAACGGGCGACTGCACCAACCTGTGGGGTGACTGCACCCGCCTGTGGGGCGACTGCACCAACTTGTGGGGCGACTGCACCGGCCTGACGGGTGATTTGTCGGAAATCCCTGTGGAACACAAACCGTGCGATATTTCGGAGTGGGTGCAATGAACGTCGAGGACGAAGTCAGCCTGCGGCTGATCATAGAGCAGCACGTCAAGCGGCTGAACGCAGAACTGGTCAAGGCCCACGAAGCTGGGCTGCGACCGCAGATCCGCAACATGCCCGTCATGCACAGGGACGAGGCAATGGCTCAGTTGTTCATTTTTATGGGGCCAGGGGAATGAGCCATTACACACTTCCAGAAGGCAACGTGCAGATCAGTTTCTCAGGCGGCAGAACGTCTGCCTACATGCTGCACTGCCTGCTTGAGACGAACAACGGGTTGCCGGATAGGTGTATAATTTCGTTCCAAAATACCGGCAAAGAACATCCCAGCACACTTGAGTTTGTGCAAGAGGTTTCTAGCCGGTGGTCTGTGCCGATTGTGTGGGTGGAATATCGCCCTAAAAAACCACTGCATGAAGTTGTGAGCCATAACAGCGCCAGCCGCAACGGCGAGCCATTTGAAGCCCTTTTGAAGCGCAGGAAGGCGTTACCAAACATCGCAATGCGGTTCTGCACAGCAGAACTGAAAGTTCTGACTGCTCGCCGTTATGCTATCGCTAACGGATGGCGAAAATGGACATCCGCTCTCGGCATTCGCGCAGATGAAGCGCACCGCGCCAAAGTCTCGAAAGACAAGCGCATAACCAACTGGCACCCGCTGTGCGATGCAGGTGTTGTGTCAAGCGACATCAAGCGGTTTTGGGCCGCTCAATCATGGGGGCTGAACCTGCCACACCTTGAGAACGGGAACCCGTATGGAAATTGCTCTGGCTGTTTTCTAAAGAGCGAACACGCTAAATCAATGCTAGCGCGGGAGCGTCCGACGGATTTTGATTGGTGGGAAAAACAAGAGCAACGATATGGCGCACTGTGGCGGGACAAATTGCCGCTTAGAGGCATTCGAGAAACCGTAGAACGCCAAGGCGATTGGATTTTTGACACCGAAGGTGCGCTTTGCCAGGCTGACGATGGGGAGTGTACAGGATGACCGGCTGGCCTACAGAAACACGCGCCGCGCGGATGCAGGAACTGGACGTTGCTGCACGGGCGCAAGAGCGGGCGCATGAAGCGCTGCACGGCATGCCCTTTGGTGTGATGCTGCATGCAGTCCTGGCGCACATCCAAGCCCGCCCAGACGCCACCGCAGACGAGGTGGCTGTGTTGGGCAAGGCATTAAACGCAATGGCATGGGAGATGGAGAGAGAATGATCCGCTGCATCCAGATCGGCACGACCACGGTGCAAGGCACGCTGGTCCGTGAACTGCCCGACGGCATGGCGCAAGTCCGCGTCGGCGAGATGGTTTACACCGGGCAGCTTATCGACCAGTATCAAAAGTTCGCGGCAACGGCGTCCAGTTGCAAATCACCAAACAGTAAAGGACTCTAGTACTAGCACTTTCCCAAACGACTAGGGGGCCATAGCGGCCCCCTTTTTTTATAGCGCCACGCGCACCCGGCTAATCTCACCGCGCTGTCGGTCGTAGGTGATGGCCTGCATCTCCGATCTGCCAGAATAAGCGTGTGACGCCGCATAGGCGTCCTTGGCAGTTATAGCCCGAAGCTGTTCCCAGTGTACGCCACCGAGATCTTGGCTTTTATGGTGATGCAAATGGCCGGTGAACAGGTAGCGATATTTCGTGCGCCCCCACATCTCCGGCCACTTGTCAGCGAGGTACATGACCAACCGCTCGGCCTTGGCCTTGTCGCCGTGGCAGGATGCAAGCAGGCACTGCCCCCACTCCATCACGAAGAACTCACCCGGTTTGCGTTGCACGCTGATGCGCGGCTCATTTCGGTATCGCTCCGACAGCGCAAACAGCACGGCCAGATAGGCTGTCTCATCATGGTTACCGCGCTGGATGACGACAGTCACAGTCTGATGCTTTGCAAGCAGCGCCTCTGCTGTTGCAGCCAGCACGTCGATCCCAACATCTAAAACCTTCTGGAACCTGCCGTCCGCGTCTAGCTGGTGCTTGCTAGCCGGTGTGCGATTATCCTGGTTGTCAATGTGCAACCAATCTCCCATCGCCACCAGAACTGCTTCCCGCGATGCGGGGGCTGCGCTCAAACACTCAGCAATGCCGTCCTTGATCCGCTTGGCAGCGATCTTTATGTCATAGTCCTCGCCGGTTTCTTGGCCCCAAGATAGCTGCCCGATGTGAGCGTCAGGCAGCGGATACAGGGTCAGCAGGCTGTCAGTTGTCTCTGCCGGGGGAGACACTGGCTGAATAGGCTCAACGCCCTCCAGCGCGGCTCTGACGCGCTGTGCGACGTTTTCTGGCTCCGCTTTAATAGCTGGCTGCTGGAAATAAAGCGAAGCCCCGTCCGTTTTAATCCAGCCGGAATGCAGAACGCCGATGTCCTGCATCCCAGCTTCAGACATTGCACCCTGCACCGCCGGATCTGCGTCTATGTAAGACTGCGCAGAAGCCAAACGATTCATTAACGCAGAACGTGAAATGCCCAACGCCTTTGCAGCCTTGCGCTGACTGCCGTACTGCTTCACAGCCTCAACGGCCTCCCGCTGCTTGGGTGTCATTACAGGTTGGGCCTCCCCCCCACCGTGGTAAAATCAGTGCCGTTGGCAGCAATGCAAGAGACAATCCCATCAGTCACAACAGCCGTGAAGGTGCCGGTTGTGAGATTGGCCCAAATCTGCATCAAATTGCCAGTATCCATTACGCCGTAAGCAACGACGGCTTCGCCGTAGCGCCCCTCAAGAAATGTCTCAACCTCCTCGACGGGCCTGCAATTGGTTTGCGCCGCCACAGGGGCAGCAAGAAACGCGGTCAACGCCGCTATTCGAACGATCATGGTTGTATCCTTTCGGTCAGTTACACAATGCATCCCATGTTTCGTTCGCGACGATGATGTCGCGCAGGAGGTCAATATCGTTTTCGGACAGCCAAACGACAGATCGGCTGTCATTGAAATACAGCGGCCCAGCAATGTCGCAGTAGCTGTCGCTACTGATCTTTATGCCGCAGCCACTTACTAGCGCGGGCAGACAAGCCCACATCATCCAAGATTTCCACATCCTCGCGGATCTCCTTCGCTGTGGCGACGTTCTCCAAACGCCGCTGATCAATCTTCTGGCGCATACGATCCACGCCAGCGCGTGCGCCTGCTTTGTAGATGCCGAACACAGCAGCCAAGAATGCCAGCCCGATCAGGGCGTAGAGTTGTAACTTAGCGCCGACCATTAGCCCACCCCTTCAACCGTTCACGCATAATCCACAGACCCAGCAAAACAACCAACACACAGCCGCCAATGGCGACAAGCTGGGCAGTGCCATCTAACGCCGCTACAGCCGCCACAGCGCCGCCAGCGCCCGTGGCTACCTGTGTGGCCGATGCTTGTACAGTCTTAGACTGTACGGCTTTTGTACGGACAGGCGCAGCAGGCTTACGAGCCAGCCACCGAGGCAAGTCGAAGCCGGGACAGGCTTTGGGGGCATACCGGTGGTGGGGGCTGATCTTCTTGATGCCGTAAGTGTCGGACAGATCGGCCAGCAGTTGGCGCAACGCTTTGTTTTGCTCAACCGTATAGTTGTCGTTAAATGTGTCGCGCTCGCTGGACCCATGCCCGCCAAACAAAGACACGCCGATGGTGGTACTGTTGTGGCCTTTACAATGCGCCCCTGCTTTCTCGATCGGGCGTCCCTTTGCCACCGTACCATCGCGGTCGATTAGGTAGTGGTAGCCGATGTCTGACCAGTTATTGTCCTGCACATGCCACCGCCTTATTTCAGCAACCTTTTCGTCGGTGGTCTTGTCCTCCCACCAATTTGGCCGGGTAGCAGTGCAATGAATGATAATTTCGTCTATCTTGCGCATTACCATTTTCCTTGTTTCTTTCCGATTACATACATTAAAACAGCCAATCCGGCTACACCTGCCAGAACTATCAACGTGCCAAGCGTCCATGTAATCAAGGCATCCTTGATTTCTTCTTTGCGGTACGCAGTTTTCTGGCGCTGAATACGGACGCGGCGCAATGTATCTTTGTACTCTTCCAAACCTTTTTGGCCGTAAGTAAAACCGATCAGCGTTTCAACATCCCTTTTCATCTGTTCAATCTTTTTCTGCGCAGCAAATATCTCTATGGCCTCGGCCTCTGCCGATCCCGTCAGACTCTTCCAGATACCAGGGTTCTTGGCTTTCTCAGCCGCGTAATTGACATCGCTCACAGCGCCAGCGAATTTCGCCAGCGCAGATGTCGCGTCCCTGCCCGCAGCAATAAGTGTCTGGGCGTTGCTCACAGCACTCGCCGCTACAGACAGCGCCGTGAGCGGATCGATCATTTACTTTGCTTCCAAAGCCCGCAGGATGCGGTCAGACTGCTCCATAAGCGCATCCAGTCGGGTTTCGATCCTGACTAGCTGGACCGCCTGCGCTTGCGCGGTATCTTCTATTTGGCCGACTTTTGTTTCCACTTTGGTCAGGCGGTCCCGATTGTTGTCAATGTCACTTGCCATTGAAGAGAACATCCAGATGACCCCACCGGCTTGCACCGCCAAGCCAATTATTAGCGAGATGGGAACACTTTTATTCAGGTGCCAACTTTCAGTTTGTGCCATTATCTACGCCTTTACTCGGTATCTTCTTCTTCAACAGGTGGCTTTTCCGGCTCTGTGATGACGCGGCCATCTGCGTCGGTCCACGCGGTGTCGATCATATGTTGGTCATGACGCTCACCAATCACCATCCACGACACAGTGTCAGTGCAGGTTTCGTCTTGCGCTTCGATTGTCAGGGTGTTGCCTGAAACACTGCCCCGCACCGCTGTCCAGCCCTGTTCGTTGGTCGTGAAGCACTGCACATTGCCGTTCAAAGCAACAAAGGTGCCTTCGGCCATGCGGCCTGCTGTATCCAGATTAACGGTCGCCGCACCACCCACCAGAGCCACAGTGCCACGGTAAAGGTTGTCTGCCTGCGGACCTTCGAGGAACGAGTGGACGAGGTGATGCGTGTCTGGTTTCAGCGGGTGGTCGATCTTGAACGAGCCAGAGCCTTTGGACAGTGCGCCGGTAACATCCAAGTCGCCAGACGTGTTGAGCGTCATGGTGGTGCTGGTGCCGCCCGTTTGGAAATATAGATCGCCTTCGGCCTGAATGAACAGCCTGCTATTGCTCTCAGTGTGCTGGATTTTAGCAGCGGTGACGGCTGTTTGTGAGCCTAAAAAAATCCGACAGCTTCCTGTAGCATCAGCAGCTAGAATGCTCATCCCGACATTGGTCTGGTCCTTGGAAAGGACAAGCTCGTCGCCGGTTCCACCACCGTCTGCGCCAGTGCCGATTTTGACCTTGTCACTGACCGCAGCGTTGCCAGTTACGTCAATGCCTGTGGAGGTGGTGGCAAGTTTTTGGCTATTGTTGTGATATAGCGTTACGGCCCCATCAGTCTCAAACTGTGCAAGCGTTTCGCCACCTGCACTTTCAAAGTCAACGCTTGTACCATTAGAAGTGATTTTTAATGCACCAGTACCCGCTTCCTCAATGTAGCTATTCGAGCCATCATGGTAGATGCTTAGGTCAGAGCCAGCGCCAAAGATGGCTTTGTCGTTGTCGCCAAAGGTCATGTCGCCCGTGGTGACAAAGCCAGTCCCCGTAATGGTCGTGCCCGTGATAGCGGCGGGGGTGCTGCCACCAATAGTCGTGCCGTCAATGGTGCCACCATTAATGTCCGTCGTGGTAAGGACCGAAGAAGCCAGCGTTACAACGCCAGTGGAGTCGGCAATAGAACCGGCAGACGTACCATCTTTGGCTTTAAGGTTAGTCACTTCGATATTCGTAGTGTCCACGGTCGTGGCGTTGGCCGTTCCCGTCAGCGTTACGTCGCCAGTTGTCGTAATGTTGCCGGTGCCGGTGATGTCGTTGCCGTTCAGATTGAGGTTGGCAGACAGCTTAGGATCTGGGTCAACAATCAGCGGGCTGGCTGTGTTGGCATTCACCGTCAAACTGGCAAAGGTGCTGCCGTCCGTGACGTTCAGCACATTCGGGCTGCTGGTAGCGTCCAGCGTGACTGTGTCTGGCCCGTTGGCCTGTGTGATCTGGACGACGTATGCGGCCATTGTTAGTCCCTCGTTATGTCGCGCAGAACATTCAGCGTAAATGTTTCACTAGAATTGACCTCGCCGCCGCCCTCAACAAATTCAATGTCAACTGAGTAGCTGCCCAGGGTCCAAGATTCTGTCTGCGTGGATGTTGCGCCCAGGCTAAATTGTCCGCTCAATGCGTTGGTCTTTGTCACCGTGAACGACTGCAATACAGCATCGTCGTCGCCACGGGCCTGTGACGTAATCGTCCAGGCTGTAATATCCACGCCGACGCCACCATTTTCGATGGAGCAGTTCAGTTCAAAAGTGTCGCCGCGTTTATGCGATATTGTCGCCATGATCTTGCCCCATGTTTAGCAATATTTCTACCAGATTGGCCGATCTAAATCAAACCAGCGATCTAAGATATCCTAAGCCAGAGTGTGCTTCCGGTTGCCGATTGTGCTATAGATAGAAACCCCATGCACCGCCAAGTGCCAGATGGGCTTGTAGAAGAAGATGCTCCAGAACCAGAATATTTAAGAGATGCGCCTGCAAGCGTGTCACCGGGATTATACGTTTCAAGGCCAGCACTGGAGTTGGTGCGGGACAAAAAGGCATAGCTGCCCACGTCACCAGCGCTGTGTCCAGCCTGTGCATCACGGGCATCTGCGTCGGTATAGCCGGTAGGTATATTCGCATCAATGGCCGCTTTGACCTTGGCAGGACTGACAAGGCTCTCTGTTGTCCCTGTCCCTGTTTCCCAAGTGGCGGTTGATTGATCCCCAATCAAACCCGTTTGAACGCCAGAGGTGTTCGTGACCTGAGTGTCGTTCAGTATCCGCCAAGCGCCGGATGTTTGATCAACGTAGGCGACATTGATCCACGCCGTGTTTGCCTCGTTTCGGATCTTCAGGCGGTTTGTGTCAGTCTCATACCACCACATATTCGCGTAGGTCTGGTTTGGCGCAGTGTTCCCAGAATTGTTCGTCGCCAAAGCCTGAAACGCATCTTGCAGGTCAGCCCGAACAGCGCTTGCCGTGTCGTTCGCGATTACAAAATCATTCTGTCCCATCAGTACTCCACCGTTCCACTGAGCAGCGTGACGCTCGGCGTCACCTTTACGCTACTGTTAGAGAGGATCGCCCTCATTTCAATGTATTGACCGACAATCTCGCCTGATGCCGACACCCAAGCAGCGCTAGATAGACCGCCTGTCGTAGTGCTGGCCCGTGCCTGCACAACCACATCAACGTCGCCAAAGTCAGTTGTCTCATACGTCCAATTGTCAAAGACATCCGGCCAGGTATCCCAGTTCCCCGGTATGTCGTCGAAGTTATACTGCCCTGACACAGCGTCCAAGTGCTTGCGCGTGAAGTCAATCGCAGTTGACAGGCGAACTGTTCGCGAGGTGCCAACATCAAAATACCCAGCGCCATCGTGGTCGAAAGAGTAGGTGCCGGTCGATCCAGATGTAGAATAGGACGTCATCGTAAGCGTCCCGCCGGATGCGGTCAGATTGGTTTTTGGCCCGTCGAAGCTGGTTGACTCTGTGTGCGTTATTGTAGTGCCCAAAGTTGGCAGTTCAGAAGCAAGCACGATGGTCGTTGCGGCGGCTGTGCTTTCATTGCCGGTCTTATCGACCGACGAAACAAAGAACTTCCCTGCAAGCGCAGGATATGTGATCGACGTGGCGGGCCGTGCAATCTTGTTGATGATCGGCGTCGTTGATGCAGCGTTGAACCCGGCGGACGTGTTGCTGTTGTAATAAAATTTGTAATGGCTCAGGTCCAGATCGCTGACGGACGGCCAACTGAAGAACAGCGTCTGACCAGAAACAACGTGCGCCAAAGAGGCAGGCTCGCTGGGCGGCGTTGAGTCAGCGACCGCGTCAAAAGTCTCGGTTGCAGATGGGCCACGAAAGCCCAGCGCATTTACCGGGGTGACCTTGACTGTGTAATTGATCGGAGCCTCCTGAAGCTGCGGAACCTCAATGCCGACGATCTCAAACCGAACAGCATCATCGCCTTCGCCGACAAGGATCGACTTGCCGACCGACTTGAATTGAGTGTCGGAGGTCTTCTTGTACTCAACGATGACTGAATCAATCCGCTCAATTTCTGACGACTGAACCTGTACCACCAGCACGTTGACGACGCTCTCATTCACCTCGCGGTATTCCTGCGTGACCGTCAAGCCGATGGATGGCACCTCATAGTATTTCGGCAGGCTGGAATTGTTGTCGATGATGTCCCGCTCTTCGGCGTTCCAATCAAATGCGGCCTGGCTGATCTCCCGCAGATCCAGCGTTACACGCAGATCGCCGCCATCACCGCTGGGGCCAAACTTCCAGCCCGATACCTCAAATTCTTTGCCTGACGACATTCCAGAAATGTCATCCCAGCCATAGCGCTCCCAAGGCAGAGCCACGATCTCACCGACCTCGACATCTAGTGCGTTCAGACCAAAGTCGGCGGACAGCGCCATTTGCTCGCGGGCGCGATACAGCGTCAGCTTTGCAATCCGCTGCGCAGTGGCAGACGATGTCGTCATAGGCAGTTCAAGGTCCAGCGCCGTCTGTTCGTCGTTGTCCTCGCCCTCAAAGACAGCAGACTCAATGGGTGGATAATCTGCCGTGATCCAGCGGTTGCTGGCGTCGTTGAACGTACCCTGAACTTTGTTGAACTGATCGCGCAGGTTGATCCGCGTGTCCAAACTGATTGGGCCGCGTAGGTCGTCCAGCGTCAGAACCTTTGTCGGCGCAACATACTCCGCAGCGACCAGCTTGAACTTGCCGCCGCCCCAGAACAGCGTCCCAGTGCAAGATGTCATCATCCGGCCCAATACGTCCCTGTGCGTGGCTCCGGCGGTGAAAGCGCCGTTCATCGTGTAGCGGTCCTCAGTGCCACCACCAGCCAGCGCGACATCCTCGTCGCAAACATTGGCCGCAGCCTGAAAAGACACGTCGTCAATGTCGCTGTCCTGCATCCCATAGGGCGCGCCAATATAATCACGAATGCACAAGGCAGGGTTAGCGCTATAAGCCGTCGTGTCGGTCCTTGGGTCATAAACCTTCTTGCCCTTCACCACCGAAGTAATCAGCGGCAGGCCGTTGGCGAACACGTCTTGGTCGTACTCATATCTGATGTAAAGATAGGCGATCCCGTTGCCGACAAAGCTGCTGTCAATCTGCTCAGACTCGGCCAGCAGGTCGGCATCAGCAGTGGTTTGATCGCCAAGGTGCTTCTTGATCCGGATCTTGCTGTTCCACGGGTCCGACGTGACAAAGCCATCGCCATCCAACGTGACGATCTCATCATTGATGTAGATGTCGGAAATGGCTTCTACTTCATGTCCCGCCACAGCAATGACTTGGTGGAGTAGCTTGTTGTTAGTGCCGGTCGATTCATAATAGACAATCGTCCCGCCCTTACGAACCTCGCCATATACAAAATCATGCGGCGCAGCCGGATCTTTAGCATTGACCAGCGTGCCGCGCGTGCCGCTCAAGTCTGGCTTCGGGGTCAGCGCAGACATTATCCAACTGGTAACAAGTGTCGTCGCCAAATATCCGACAGCGCCAGCAACTGTGATGCCAAACGCAAGCGTCGTGGTCGCCAAGGCCGTTGACCCGCCTAAGCCCGTGATGATCGCCGCGCCGATCGTAACAGGATCACGCGGGGCGACATCCCAATCAGCGTGGCGCATCACATTGTATGGCATCTTTTTCATAGCCAGGCTTTCTCGGTAGTAGTCACAGGCATGTATATCACACCTTTGCGTGAAAGAAACGCAGCTTTGATGCCCACACATATACCCAAGCCAAGCCCCACACCGATTGCCAGATCCTGCGCGACTGCCACCAGAGCGCCTCTGGGCGGGACATGATCGACCCTTGTCAGCTTTGTGTCTATTGCCTCTGTGAATGACGTAAATGGGAACTCTGCGAGTAGTTCAGGCTTGCGCATCGGGCGGAAGCCATATTGCGTCTTGACCATGTAGCGGCCCAGCCAATCATCTGCCCAGCCCTCGCCGTGCATTTGCCGCCAGGCTTCATTGGTGAACGTCAAGCAGTCATGCTGCCCCCAGCAGAATGATCGATCTGCTATTGACTTCAGGTATTGATTTAAGCGCTTTTGCGGCCCCATACGATCTCCGCATCCTGCAATCCCGACACATAATCAAAGAAGGTGTCGTTAGCGTGCCGGGACTTCTGGCTCTCTGACGTGTAGCGCCGATTGCTGGCCTTGTCAGCCTCGACCAACTTGCTGTCCACCAGCACGCTGATCGTGCCTGTGTCGGCAGTGTCTTCAATCGTCATCTTGTTCAGACGACCAGAGAACACGTTGATCACATCAGACACAGACGCATCGCCAAAGTAAACGCGGCACACACGGCGCTGGTAAGGCTCCTGTAGCGCGGCAGACACGATGGATGATGGAAGCCCGCTCAGAGACACTGTCAGCCCCTGTGCGGCCAAATCAGCAACCTCGGATATGCCGTCAATCTTGATCAACTGACCGGCTCCGATGTATGTCTCGCCCTCAATTGTCCGATCCCCGTAACCGCTCCAGAAGCGCAGCGGACCAAACTGGATTGGATTGCCATCAACATCGGCCCCAGACTTAACGTCCAGCAGAAACTCTACAGCGAAATATGGCTCGGCTGTGTCACCGGACCAAGCAGTGATCAGTGATGCTGGGACCGTGCGGCTCATATCGCCTCCCTAGCACCAAAGGTGATACCGTAGATCGTTGCCTCGTCCACCGACCAGGCCTGCTGATTTGATGACAGCCGGAAATTGCCAACAGTGTTCTGGACAATGATGCTGCCGGATCTGGTGCCGCGAACCGCAGGCCAGATCTCCAAGTCAACCGCTCCGGCTGCGCTTGTCGTTGCGTCCTGCAACACTTGATGCAGCGTTGCCGTGGAAGCGGAGCCGATCTGGATGTAGTCGCCCGCAAGAAGCCAGTTTGTCTTGCTGGCAGAAGCGCCTGTCACAGATATTGTGCTGCCGGTTTGGTTGGTGATGATCGGCGTGCCGAGAAAATCACTCGCCAGCCCCTGCGGCGATGTGGACGATGGATCTCCAAGAAGAAATGTCCCGGTCTGGCCTCGCAGGCTGATCAGGAAAGAGATCCACTTATTGGCGTCGGCTCGCTTCATTCTTGGCAGCACAATGTCTGCTTCCCACATCTGGCCTGCGTATGAATGAGCCTGGCCAGCGAAAGTGAACGGTGACATGCTGTAGGCCACGGCGTTGATCGCCCGCAGTTCGATCTGCGCGATGCCCGTGTGGGATGGAAGCGTCAAAGGGTAACTGATGGCCATTATGCAAACGCCCTTCCATATGATCCGCCACGCAATTTTGCGTCAACAACCGCCGACTTTGCGGCATCTGCAATCTGCGGCATAAGCTGCTTGATCTCTGTCCGCACAGTCTGCTGCACGCCGGTCGAAACATTGATCGTCTGATTGACGATGACGCCGCCGCCCTGCCCTTTGGTGTGGTCAACAACCGTCTCTCTGGGGTGCAGCATGGCCATAAAGCCGCCTTTGCCGTCCAAGCCGCCCGCACGTTCGCCTGCGCCCGTGTAGCCGCCGCCAGAGAAGCTGGGCAGGCCGAAAGAGCCGGTGTAGGTTCCGCCCGCTGGCAGCGCTGCAAACCCAATGGCGTCAGAAATAAAGCCGGTGATCCGCTTTACAACGAAGACGCGATACAGTTCTTTGATGATGCTGCTGGCCATGCTGCGGAAGGCGTCTGCTACAGAGGATGTGCCGTCAATGATCGACATGAAGCCGGTTTCGAATGCTCCTTCGATGCTTTTGTTCAAATCCTTCAACTTTTGCATTTCAGGCGTCAGTTCAGAGGCACCTTCTTTGATCTTTTTCATTGCACCGCCGCCAGCTTCGCCAAGTGCGTTGAATTGCTCAGTTAGATTTTCAATCTCTACTGCTTGCTGGCCAGCGGTGTCAGCAGCAGCAGCAATCTGATCTAGGCTTGCGCCAGCCTTGCTTAAATCAATAGCTGCTTTGGCAGCAGCCTCTGAATACTCTACGGACGCACCACGCTGCGCTGCCGCTATTTTTGCGTTCAGGATAGCAATCTTTTCTTGTTGGGTCATTGCCGCCGTGGCGGCGGATGCAAGGGCATCACGCAGAATTATTGCGCCGTTAGCAGCGCTATAAATCTCGCCAGAAAGACCCGCAACAGATTCTTCAGTCGCCTTCGCAGCAGCTTCAGTCTCTGCAAAGGTCGTATTAAGATCTAAGGCTGCAATTGCGCTCTCAATAAGCTGACGGTACAGTTCTCGCTGCTCTTCAGTGGCGGAATCTATGCTGCCAACAATCTTCAAGAATGTTGTTCTAACATCTTCCAACTCTTTTGCAATTTGGGTTGGACCTTCTGCTGCGCCGAGATCAGACAATTCCTTCGCAAGGTCGAATGCCTCCAAAAGGGTTGACTTCATTGTGCTTTGAAGGTCAAAGATCTTGTCGTTATAGGTATCCACAGCATCATTGGCAGCGCGAAACTGAGCATCGCTTTGTTGTGATGCGTCGTTAATACTTTCTCCAAGATCTTTAAATGCGTCCTCGGCTTTCTGAATTTCTTCTCTGGATATATCAGCGAAACTGCCAAATTCATCGCGCAGCGCGACCACGGTTTTGCCTAAAATTGCGATTGCGTCCAATCTGCGGAGATTAGCCTGAGCCTCAAATAGCGTTCTAGCCCCTTCTGCGGCATCTTTATATTTGTCCTCCAAATCACTGGAGGACATATTGGCGTTTTTGGCTGCGCTTTGATAGTCCGACAAGGCCTTGGAAAGGTCTTCGACTGTTTTTTGAAATGATTGCCCTTGAGAACGGGATTTCTCAAAGGCAACACCAACAGCAGAAGCAATCGCGACAACGGCACCAATCACAGCGCCCATCGGGCCGAAAATGCCCAAAAACTGAGAACCTTGTTGGCCAAACGCCTGCACGGCGCTGGTGCCGTTGGCAACCTGAACGGCAAAGTCACCAACCTGGTAGCCTGCTTGCTGGAGCGCACCCTTGGCCCACTTGTTGGTCGCCACAACATTCGCATTGTACTGCGATGTTGACTTCTGGATCGTGTTGTTCAGATTTTTCATTCGGGTCTGAACCTGCTGGATTTGCGGCAGACCAGTGACGTTCACGCCAATGTTGATATCGAGGTTTTCACCGAGGCCTTGTGCCATCTTTCTCGCGCTCCTCAAGTATCATGAAATATGCGATCCATTCATTGTACTCGCTTATGCTGATTTCCTCAATCTCGGCGATTGTTTTGCCAAGACGTGCAGCCAGCCCGATCAAGTTTACCCTGAATGAATCGCCCTTTAGTTTTTTAGGTGTTCCTCGACACTGGTCCCCGTGAACACTGCGGTAAACACTTTGGTGATGACCGAAAGAGGTTCGCCCATAAGGATCGCTTTATCCTCCAGCGTGAACGCTTTCTCGCCGTTGTCCAGTTCGCACTTTTCAATGATCACCTCAACCATGCCAGCCATAGTGACGTTGTTCAAAAAGCCAGGATGCTTGCGCTGGATCTTGTCCAGATCGCGCGCAGTAACATCCACAGAATAGAGGAGAAGGGGTTCATCCCCCTCTCCCCATTCTGCGACTTCGGTGACCTTGCGCTCCTGCTCAGAGCGCTTGGCCGCGATACGCTTACCAAGGCTCATGCATTACACCGTGGTCTGTGTCAGAGCGCCGTTGCCCTGAACAGTTATTGACGCTTCCACAAGGCCATCAAATGATGATGAACGTGTAACGCCGGTAACAATGGCCGACCCGCTATAGTATGTATCGCCAGCCGCATCGCCTTCTGGATATACATTAAGAGTAACAGAAGCACCGATGGACAAAGCGCCCTGACCAGTGGTGTCAGTCTCATCCCACAGAACGTCAACCGACCCCGTGAAGGTCGTCAGCGACGGCTTGTAGGTGCGAGCGGTATCGCCCATCGTGGTATCTTCAAGCGTGTCTGCGCTTTCCTCAATTGAGAAAGAGCGGATTTCCGCAATGGCATCGGAACCGACCTTTACGGTCCCTTCGCTGCCGGTATGTGTAGCCATAGGAGCCTCCTGTTATCTGGCCGTTTCAACGTCACCGATACTACTAACATATCGGATCGTATACGTTAAGCGTGCCACGCCAACAGGACGTTCCGCATCGCCATCAAAGTCAATCTCGGTACTAATTAAGATACTATCTTTCACAAGGCCATTCAGCGTGTAATCCGCCGCAATGGCCTCTTCGATCTGAACGCACAGCGCGTCCACATCATCGTCAAAGGTATCGACTGCCCGCACATACGCATCAACCACAAGGCTGAGATCGCGCGCAAGCGTCCTTACCCCCATAGTCTGCAATCCTGATGCCTCAGAGCCGCTGTAAACGGTCACAGCGGGCAATTTAGCTTCAGTGAGTGGATATACCCGTGACGCATAAACACCGCCTGTGGCAAGCGTCACAGCGCTTGTCAGGATGGTCTCAACCCGATCTCTGATCTGCTTGCGAATGTGAGCCATCAGACCTTTTCCAACTGTACCGTCGTCACGCCCGTGCCGTCGTGTACCCAGGCCTTAATGTCGTAGGTCACAGTGTTGATGACCATCTGGTTGTCCTCAGCAATGCTTGGCACGTCAGCCGTGCGGCAGGTCAGCCGAGGCTGTTCCTGATGCACCTGCACATAGCCGCCAGCATCAATAGGGACAGTCTCATTGTCGAAGATGCCGTAGATCGTGCCGCCATCATAGGTGACGGCGACAGCGAACTCATCCACATCCAAGATGGATGTCAGATCGTCATTCAGCGGCAGGGGCATCTTTTGCCTTGCGACCCCGCTTTTTGGGCGCGCTGTCTTTCTTCAGACCAACAGCGCGATCTTCAACAACAGGTGCGGCTTTGGGCGCGAAGGATTGCTCAACGCGGCCCATTGAAATCAGGATATTCCCTTCGCTGGCGGGAAGCTGAACGACATCTCCGGCTTTGCGGCGCTCGCCACCAGCCACGCAGTTCTTCAAGACCAAGTAGTGGTTCATTCTGTTCTCCAGTTCAGGATTGGGGGGGCTGGAGATGCCCCCCCAAGTGAGCGCCATTAAGCGCCGTCGTTGTTGTAGGCGAAGCTGACCGCGTGGCGGACGGCAACGTCAACAGTTTGCAGCGCGACAATGCGAACCGTGCCGCTGGTCGATGCAGTGTACGGATCGACAGTGATGTCGAGGCCACCGTACATGCCGATCAGCAGGTCTGCGAAGTTGCCGAAATACAGGTCGCCAGCGGTGACCTGGTTCGACACAATGGCGCGGTAGCCGTTCATCGTGCCACCCGGCTCGACAACAAACTGACCAGAGCCAGAGTCCTTCGCAGTGGTTTTCAGCGCCCCATACATGCCTGCGGGCAGGATGTACGCGAGGTTGCCCATCAGGGCGTTGTCCTCGGCAACGGCGGTTTCCATTGCAACCACTTCGGCAAAGGTCGGGTTTGCCGCTGCAAAGTCGGTCGGAGCGTTGATGCCCGACGTGTTTGCAATGCCGGTCGGCTGACCGGACGAACCCGAACCCTGAAGGCCACCATTGTCAATCGCCAGCGCCAGACCAGTTGACAGGTCGTTACGGACCAGTGCCTCAATGTCGAGGCTGGACTGCATCATCATCAGGCGAGTGATGTCGGTGAACGCGCCAAGGCTCTTCGGCGACATGGTGACTTGGCCAAAGGTCGGCTCCGATTCGGACGATGCGCCGCCCTCAGTGGAGATCCAGCCTGCGGTCGAAGCAGCGGTCTTCTTGGGGATTTTGACATCACCAACAAGGCCGGTCAGCATGGTCGCGCCTGCCTGCATCACCGACGATGCGTTCCGCAGAACGTCGATGAAGTCACCGCCGCGATAGTCTTCGGCAACCATAGCCGAGTCGTCGGAGGTGTTCAGGTCACGCTGGGACCACGAACGACGCACGTCAGCAGGGATATAGAGGCCCTGCGGATCAACGCCGTCACGCTTTGCAGCTTCACCAGCGGCTTCAAACTCGAACTCAGCGGCAGCTTGCGCGCCACGGTCGGACGGGTTGGCCATTGCACGGATTGCACGCATCAGCGAGAAGTTACGGACTTCCTTCTTGGACAGGCCGATGTCGCTGTCATCCAGCGGCTTGGAGCCGATTACGTCCAGAATTTGGCCACGGAACTCAGCCAGCGAAGTGCCGTTCTTGACAGCTTCGTCAGCCATTTGGCGCTGGTTGTGCTTGGCAGCGAGGCGATAGATCTCGCTGGTCTCTTTGGCGGCGGCGCGGGCAGCTTCGGCCTTCACCGCTTCCACATCAATTTTGACTTCATCAGTCATTGTGGTCTCCATTGTTGGAGTTTCAGTTACTGGTTTAGCGGGTGAAGTCTCTGCCGCGCGGCCAACGCCGACTGTCCTGTCAGCGGGGATCGAAACGACCGATACCTCCATTGGTGACCACGAAGACACACGGTAGCTATCCGATCCTTCGCGATCCATTTTGTTGACTGCATAGCCAACAGAGATGTTGGAACGAATGCCGTCCGCAACATCATCGAAGACCTCTTTGGCCAGCCCGTTCTTTCCGAAACGAACTGTCGCCCGCAACCTGCGGGTAGAACCATCAAGGTCTACGTTCTCAACCACGCCAATCTGCTGGCGTGGGTCATGATCAAGCAGCAAAGGCATCCGCCCAGAACGGGCAAAATCAAGGTCGATGCTGGCCTCGCTGTGATCCAGAATTTCTGCTCCGAACGAGCGTTCAACTGGCTCTTCGCTGCTAACAGCGATCCGAACCGTGCGCTTGTCCATATCAATGATGTCCGCGCTGCCGTCCATTGCGCGCGTCTTCATGTCTTCCCGGCTGAATCGATCCTCGTCCTTGTAGCCGCGCTTCGCGACCTTCCGCAGGGTGCTGAAGCGGTGGCCGACCATTCGGCCCGAAGCCTCATAGCCATCCTCGCCTTCACGGTACACCTCAATCAACGCAGCAGGATCTTCCGCATCGCCGTTGATCGTAAAGTCACTGTCAGGCACATCGATCTGACCGTCACGCTCAATGCGTTCAATTTGGCCATACGCCTCGCCGCCGGAACTGTTCCACTCAACGTAGTCGCCCACGCTCAGTTCATCCGGCTCTGCACGCTGTTCAGACATCTCAGCCCCCTCGGTTGCTTCGGGCAACATATCATCTTTCTCATCGGTTTGCACTGCGCGATCCTTTTCTAGCTTTTGCACGATCTGGCGGCTGAACGAAAAACCAGAATTACCGCCCCACAAATCCCATGCAATCCGCCAAGCGGTCGGCCCGCCATCTGCTTCCTTCGCGGAATAATGCTTTGCCTTGTTGTTTTCGTGGCGACTGAAGAAACTGAACATCCGCTTGACAGTTTCTTCGGACAAGTCCTTGCCATTCACGATGTCGCGTGCGCGGGCAACTCCGACAGCCGTGCCGCCACGTCCATACTCACGACGCCACTCAAGTGCGCGGCGTGCGGCGTCCTTCATTCCACTATTCGGGCTGTACGTCATCTGCGCCTCCTGCGTCAGCGGGGACAGGCAACTTGTCACCAAACGGCTCATAGGCCGTCGTCAAGCTGTACCGTGCGGCACTCTCCTTGTCGCGCTGAATCTGCGCGAAGGTTTCGTCTGCATCACGGCCATAGTTGGCGGCAATGTCGCTGTGGCTCAAAATGCCGTTCTGGAGCCCGACAACCGCCGCGCTGATCTCCTTCATCGGATCAACCCACTGGAAGCCGCGCGGGCGGAACATGAAGGTGCGTGAAAACTTCTCGTACTTGCCAGCCCCAGTGATCGGCGTCAGGGCGTTATCGATCACATGCTCCAGCCACACCCGATAGAGCGGGTCCAAGAAATGATCGACCATGAAGGTCTGAAGTGTACGGTAGAAATCCCGTTCTTCCAGCGCACCTTGCCGAATGGAAGAATAGCTGGTGCCTTCCAAGTCGTTCGCCAGCGACGTGTAGCTGACGCCCAGACCGCCAGCGATGCCGCGCAGAACGCTCTTCTCAAAGTCAGCAAAAGCCGACGTTGGGTGAGATGGATCAAACGGGGTGAAGTCAACGCCAGCCGGTAGCTGGTGGAACGTACCTGCCTCGGCATCATAGATCGGCGATCCCGTGCCACCTTCGCCCTCATAACCATCAGCCATGAAGTCATCACCGGCAGGGCTGGTAAAGAAGCCCATCTTGGACGCAGCCGTGCGGGCCGCAACCAGTTCCGCCTCACGATAGCCGTGCAGCATCTTTAGCGCAGATATCGCAGCAGTTGACCACGGTACGCCGCGCGTCTGTCCTGCCCGCTCCTGCCGGTAGATGTGCATGATCTCGGATGCAGGAACGCGCGCACGTTTGGTGCCTTTGGCCAAGGTCGTGTAATCGTAATCGCCAGGATGGTTCAGCAGAATGTGATAGGCGACAGGACGGCGGTATTCGTCCAGTTCAACACCCATGCGGACATCATTGCCGTTGCGATACCGCTCATTCATCTCCTCATCAACCCGATCAGGCTCAATGATCTGAATCGCGATCTGATGGCGGAATGCACGGCCCTTCACGATCCGCAGAAACACTTCGCCATCGCGCGCCATGCCAGTGATGACGTGGTTCTCTAGGTCAATCAGGCTCATCTTGCCATCAACGGTCGGCCCGCCAAGTCGGCTAAATTCCGCCCAAGCCGTCTCAATGATCTGACTGCCAGCAGCATCTGGCGTGTTGTCTGGGTTTATCGCACGCACCTGAAGTCTGAAGCCGTTGTTGCCAACCACATTTGTGCGCAGAAGCTGCAAATAGCGGCGGAAATATTCGTTGTTGCGCTCCAGATCGCGCGACCTGTTGCGCAGTTCATTCAGCGCCCAGCGGATCTCGCTGTCGGCACTGCGATTGCTGCCTATGAAATCAGCGAAAAGCCGCCCTTTGGCGGCAGCGGCATAGTTCCGTCTCTGGATGCCCTTGGGCTTCGCGGGCTTTTTGAAGATGTCCAGAAGACCCATTACTGGAACCTCACCTTAATCGTGGAGCCGTTTGCCTTGCCGCGCTTCACTTTTTCGCGGTTTTCATGATTGACCACCTCGGCGCGATACCGATCACGCGCGGCAAGCAGTTCATCAAACGACATCTTTGTTAGCGAGCGACCCGCAATGCTATAGCTGCTGACATCACTGTCAGCCTTGCCCTGAAGGATCGATTCAATCTTATCAACCATGATCTCCGCATGAATGCGAGGATCGGCCTGGTTGTCATCCATGTCAGGGATGGCTTCAAAGTCGCCAATATCAACGACAATCCGATTCCCTGATGACGTTTGCGTGATCTCAAGCTGCCAATGGTATTTCCCCGGCACAAAATCGGCAGATGTAACGCTATCCACCGTGAACAAGTAGTAGTCTTCGCCGCTTGGCTCTGTACCGGCTATTTTGATTTCATTGGCACCGCCACCAGTAATCCGAGCCACATATTCCGCAGAGTGCGCGCTGGGCGGATAATCGACCGCAATGTCCGACCGCTTCCATTGAAGAAAGTCGCCGACAACAATCTCAAGCGGCTCACCTTCCGGCGCGTTCGCTGCATCAAACAGATTGGCCATTATTTGTATCCATGCACAAAACTGCTTCTACGGGGAACGGTCGGACGGCGAGAAACGGACTTCTCCGCGTCCGACAATACCACATTTTGCGCCCTTCTGTAAACAACTTCAAGGTTTAGGTTCAAGATAGCCAATGCAGCAGTGGCATAGACGCGGCAATCAAGCGCTTCGTTGCGTGTCCTAATCTTCACCCATTCGCGCTTCGGCCTGCCCTTGAAATACTTGGTGACCTTCTTTTCAGCGGTCAACATCCGGTAGTATTCTTCGTGCCGCCCGACCGGAAAATGGCAATACCCCTCACCCTCTTCTACGATCTTCAGCCTAGAATAGATCAGTTCTTTTGCCGTATCGGTGCCAACCGGAAACAGATTGATCTTGCCGATGTTGTTCTTCGTCGGCCTGCCTGCAATCGGCTTGCCCTCACCGCCGACACCCTTGATCGCGAACACCTTCCGACCGGCGCGGGCGCGGCAATAGTTGTAGACCTGCTGCGTATAATGGCCACCGGAGTCAACGCAGGCCGATCTGATGACCATTTCGCCGTGCGTCGGATGCACAAACTTTTGCTGGAGCGTCTGGTCTAGTTGCATCCACAAATCGGCAGTGGATGGGTCGCCATAGATAGTCTGATAATCAACCGACCAGCTTTCTTCGCCTCGGCCCCAGCCTACGATCTCCAGTTCCAGACGATCATCCTGCACGTCAACGCCAGCCGTCAGCAACAGCACGTCATCAGGCAGTTCGCCACCCCAATCCTCGGCCCGCTGCATCAGATCGTGATCGTCAACCTGTTCGCCCTGATCCTCCCAAGTCTCACCCAAGAACGTGTTCACCCACGTCTTCAGCCGCATCGGGTCGCGTTTCGACGCCAGAAAGTCGCGCACGCTGTCTTCCAGTGGCGTCCAAGGTGAATACAGGCCGCTCAAGTGGAACCCAGCCGTTTTGCCATCCCCTTCAGACGTGGCCTTCCACTTGCCGTACCTGATCGCCCGGTATCGCTTTGCATCTGACCAACAAGATCCGCAATGCTCGCAAACATAGGTGGCCGTGGCCGGTTTGTCTTGCTCCCACTGCACATTCGCCCAGCGCAGCACCTGTTCCTCTTCGCAATCGGGGCAGGAAACAAAATACTTGCGCTGATCGCTTTCTGCATAAGCCTGCTCGATCCGGCTGTTGTTACGCTCGGTCGGCGTGCTGACAAGAATCAGCTTCCTGTTCCAGAATGTGCTGGATCGCTTCTTGGCCAGCGACACAGGATCGCCCTCGGTGCCTGCTGAAGGTGGATAACGGTCCACCTCATCGCACAAGATCATCCGACAAGGCCGAGATGCCAGAGAAGATGGACTGTTTGCACCGCAGGCTGTCACATGACCGCCGGGAAAGATCTTGTGCAAGGTGGTGTTGCCGCTGTCTCGCGACCTGGGATCTTTGATCTTGTTGGCCAGCACAGGCGTGTCGCGCACAGCCGGGGCAAGCCGGTCTTTCGACCAGGTTTGCGCCATGTCCAAAGTCGGCTGAACCACCAGCATCGGCGCAGGATCTTGGTGGATGTGGTAGCCTACAACATTGTTGATCAGTTCTGTCTTGCCAATCTGCGCCGCCGTCATCAGCACGATTGTTTCAATTTTGGGATCGCTGACCGCATCCATCATCCCGCGCTGATATTCCGCGCGGCTGGTTGACCACTTGCCAGCCTCGGCGCTGCTTTCGCTCGACAACTGCCGATACCGATCTGCCCACTGGCTGACCGACAACTTCGGCGGTGGCTTCAAGGATGTTCTGATCGACTCCGCGATCCGCGCCTCAAGCCTCGTCGCCTGCTCCGTCTTGATTGTATCCGACCAGTTCATTCAATGCCTCAACGATTGCGTCTTCAATCAGCGACTGCACCTCGCGCACCGTCGCCGATGCATGTGCTTCTGGTGCCACCTTCGTCGGCACAGACAGCAAGCGTGTGCGCGCCTTAGTCAACTGGTTTTCGATCTGCTTGGCAACGTCTTCGATGTAGACCAGGTCGCCGCGCTCAACCGCGTTTTCCATTTCCTTCGCATCTGCCTGTTCCTTGGCAAGGCGAGCGCGCTCTGCTGACAGATCTAGATCGCCAGCCTTGTACCGGCCAGCGGCAGCTTCTCGCAGCTTTTTGATATAGGCATCTCGGCAAACATCCAAATCATACTTGCCGCGCCCCTTTCTCTCAATGATGCCATCGTTGATGAGATCCTGCACATACTTTGGGCTGACGCCGATGTGCCGAGAGACTTCGTTTATAGTCGCCACTTTGGATCTCCTGCCAAGTCAGTGAAGCCATGCTTCGCCTCGGCCATCTTACGCGCGAAGATCGCCGCTGTCTTGCATCTGAATGCGCCCAGCTTGGCTACGGTTCCATTCATGGCGATCTGAGCGCGCCAACACTTTTTCCTGCCATCCTTCTCAAACAGGATACCGGGATAGCCATGCTTGCAGTTCTTGTATTTCGTCTTGTTGCGCAGGTTTTGCGCCTGACTCACAAGGCGCAGGTTTGATATGCGATTGTCAGCCCTGTTGCCATTGATGTGGTCGATCTCCAGACTGGGTTCTGGTTGCTCGTTGTAATGCAGCGCCCATGCTACGCGGTGGCCTGCCATATATTGCCCCGCGAAACTAAAACAGACGTAGCCCTGAGAATTTACTTTTGGCTGTTTACCCTTGATTCTCCGTATCTCACCAGAACGGGGATCGTAGAAGAAGTTCTTGCGCAGTAGTTCAATGGAAGGTAACGGTTTTGCTGACATAGCTTTGCCTTTTAAGTTGTGTCCACGCCGGGGGTGGTGTCCGCCACGCCTCGGCACCAAGAATCCTAGCCGATTGGATGCTTGGCAGCAACAGCAACCCCCTAAGAATGTTTCTGCCGCTGGAAATCAATTGACGCGCGAACTACCCGCAGCACCCGATTTTGGCCAGGACCCGCGACAGGGCCTGGCATGGCATGACTGCAGAATGGCGTCAAATAGCGGCGTAGAGCGGCGCTAGGGCGGCGCTGGTAAACAATATGGGCAAGGATAGCGGAAAAGAAAAAAGCCCGCTCCTGCGGGCTTATTTCGCGGCCTATCGATAGGCCAGAAGAAAACCCCGCACCTGGCGGGGTTTTCGGGTTTATAGGGCCGCGCCCAAGACAATCATAATTAGGAGCGCGCAGGCATAGATCTGTTTTTCTGTCATGATGCACACAACGGATGGACAGCGCACATTGCGCGATTCATTTCATTCAATGTTTCTTCTGATAAGTTCCCATCGGCGCCGAACGCACATTCGCCGTAGACATCACGCCACGCGTCAAGCAACAGCATATTTGCGTCACAATAATCATTTGGCACAGATTGACCTGCGGCAACGGATCGCAATTCACTTTCCGTTAGGCATTTCGTTAAAAGCCTTTTGTAGGCCGATTCAAAAACAGTCATCCGAAAACCCTTTCTATTTCATCCCATTGAATTTTTTCGGCCTCTTCTGCGCCGTGGTTTTCGGTGAATACCTCACGACATAGGTCAATAAAGTTTTCAGCCTCTTGCGCAAAATAGGAAAACTCTTCTGCATAGGCTTGTATTGCTATTGTCGTTTCGAAATTCATGCCGCCAACTCCCGCGCGATGTAATCCACAACAAATCCGCTAGTGTCTTTCTTTGCGTCGCCTTTTGCGTACAACGCCACAACAACGCGCGCGGGGTCCAAAAAGCGCATATCGTTTTTGTCACCGTCAACTGTCGGCATTCCCAAAAACTGCGCGGGAATGTTTTCCTTATCGCGGAAAACCACGGCAACCGACATGCCGCGCGCAAGCGCTTTATTTAGTTGCCGCATATAAACAGCGCTTGCCGCGCTATAGCTAAACGTCAAATGATAATTTGGAACGCTCAGGTCGCGGTTCGCAATTTTGGTATAATCGTAAAATTGCACGTCGGGAAACGCGGCAAAAATGTGCGGGAATGTTTCGCCGTTGTATTCCACGGGAATGTTTTCCCAGCGAATATCCGTTGTGCCGTTTAAACGGACCGCAGGCTTCAATCCTTTGCGTTGCGCCCATCGCGCGAACCGCGCCACGTCAAGCGCAAGCTGCGCCACATATCCCGCGCGGTCAGTTACAAAAGCAACCGCCTTGCGTTGCCGGGCAGCTTGTACGCAATTCATTTGACCGCGCCCTGCGGTATTTAGGCAACCGTCAAGGCAACCGGCTGTTTCTGCCATAGGGCATAGGTTCGCGCCCATTGTCTTATATGGCGTCATGTATTGAATCGCCGTGACATAATCTTGCCCGTTGCCTTTGATTGTTTTGGCATCTAGGCCCGCGTTAATCGTGCTAGATTTAAACTGCAGAAGTTTTGCCATTGTCTTTCCTTTCCCATGTTTCGCGCCACTTTGGTGCGGCGTCTGGCGGGATAGTACGCCGAGACATTGCACGGCGTAAACACAAATTTTCACAGAATGCAAAAAAAGAGCGCAAGCGGCCTATAGGCACGGCCTACAATTTTGCGCCCTATCCCGAAAAAGTAAGCAAAAACAATGGCTTGGCGATGCCGCAGCGCAGAATCAGCCCATGCCGCAGCGCGGCATCACGGTGCTGCGGCGCGGCATTGCGACCCTCACCCCCTCCGTGGAAAAAGTTCACCCCCCCGTGGAAAAAGTTCACCCCTCCGTGGGAAAAGTTCACCCCCCTCCGTGGGAAAAGTTCAGAACCGGGCGGTTCTCATCGCCATCGCAAGCTGCTTGCGCATCCTGGCTGGGAAGTATGACCGGGCTTTGCGGATCAGGGGCGGATAGAACGGGAAATTGGGGCGATATTGCGGTTGATACTCCAACAGGTGGAACATCTTTTTCACGCTCTTGCCGGTGCGGCGGTAGATCCCGTCTGTCTTGCTCTTGCCGCTGCTCTTGTACCCGATGAAGTATTCCACCGGCTTCTTGCGCTTGGCCAGCCGATCTGTCTGCTTGATGATGCCCGCCTTGGTGTAGGACGAACTGGGAACCCGGCCCGCCTGCTTGCTGTCCTGCAACCCTGCAATGGCCTCGTTCATCCGCGCCATACTCATGCCTCCGGCGGCGGTCTTGGTGCGGCTGGTGGGCAGCACAGCGCGCAGATCGCCGGTATACGCCAAGGAATATCTCAGCATGCTTTCCACGCCCTTTCTGGGGCGCGGTCCACCTTCGTGCTGGATCTCCAGGTAATGCCTGCCGGATGGTTTGGCCTTGCGTGAGATCCGCATGTTCAGATCGGTCTTGCGCGCTGGCTTCATGTAGAAGGCGTTCAGGGTGTAGCGCACCGGCTTATCGAACTGCTTGCGCATCTCTCGCTTGTTGACAGCCAGAAGCAGCTTGCCGGTGTCGTTCAGCGCCTTGGACGCGGCAAACGGCACCTGCTTGTGGATCAGGTTGTTCAGACGGCGGTTGATGGTGCGGGTGCTGCCGGTGGTCGATATGCCTACATTGACGGCCATGCTGCCCCTCCCCGTGGAAAAAGTTCACCGCCACCCCTCCCCGTGGGAAAAGTTCAGTCGTCAGGTGCCAGTTCCGCCATCAGCGCGGCGTAACCTATGATATCAATTGGACCGTCTTCCGTATACCCCTCACACATGCGTGCGATCTTTAGGTCTGCCATCATCAGGCAGACCTGCCACGGCTCAACATCTGCCTTCAGGATCTGAGTCCATCGGTGCGCAATGCGCTGAAAGTTCAGCTTAGGTGGTCCGTAGTCAGCGTTGCGCGGGCCGTGGATTAATTCCGACGCGGTGTCCAGTGCGCTCTGTCGCTTGGTTGTCATTGTAGCGGAGGCCTCTTTTCTTCAAGTATGAACGATATTGCGAACAGCATGCCCTGAATCAGTTTGATGATGTCATGATTTTCGGACAAAACCACAAAGTAGCTTAGGGCTAGTTCTGCTTCGTCAGAAAATTTAAATTCGTCATCGGCGTGCTGGTCGTCTGCCATTGGTCAGTTCTCCTTGAAGTAGTCAGACAGAGCGCGCCATGTCTTTAGGCTGACGTTAAAGTCGCCTTTGGACACGCGCTTGACGGTCGGGTGAGACAGCCCAGCGCGCCTTGCCACGACCGGCAACCGCCGGTCTTCCATTTTGCACTTAATTATTTCTAAGGACATCAGATCATTTGTTTGCATGGTTTCCTCTCCACATCCACATGGGGCGTTGTACACCCGCTTTTTCGTAGCCTTTTTCCGTTGCCAAGACGAAACGGCAGTTGTCGCGCCGGTTATCAATTTCAAGCAGCCCTTCCACTTCAAGCCGGTTGATGGCGTTGTTTATCATGACCTCGCCTATCCTGACCCTGCGGGTCAAGTCAGAAATGCAGATGTTTTTCTGCAACGACAGTTCTGCGCAGATGACTGCAGTCAGAACCTTGGCGTCGGTTTCGCGCTCGCGCTCAAACTGTTCTTCTTGGTCAATTCTTTTTGGCACCAGCATCACACACTCTCCGGCAGATCGACGCCAAGACGATCGGCCTCATCCAGCAGCCATTCGCGGCTGGCTTTCCAATCGGGGTCGTTCGCAAGGCCAGGCTTGTGGTGACGCATCCATAGGTAGGCATCTAATTTATCGCACAGATTGACCTGCGCCATTTCGCGGGCGGTACAGTTGGGATCTGCGATGCCCATCATTTTTGCGCCCAGCGCCTCAACCTCTTCCAAGGCTTCAGCCAGTTCTGGGTGTTGACGCTTGATATTGCCGGGAACGTCGCCTGCATAGGCCTCGCCCAGATCGTGTGTCAGGGCGTGGGTGATAGCAAAGACGCTTGACAGCGGCCAGTAGTTCAGCAGCAGGAGAGCGACGCGGGCCGAGTGACCGCCAATCGGGTCGTTGGTATCGGCCAGGTCTGGGTTGCGGTGCCAGCGCCGAACAAACGTCGCCCGCCATTGGGTCATCATGGCGGTGTTGCGCATGGGGTCTGGTCGCGTTATTTTTTGAACAGTCATTGCCGGTATCCTTTCCTCTTCCGGTTTGTGATTAGGGCGAGGTCTGAGCGCTGTCACGCTCCCTCGCCCGCCAAGACTAGCCCGAATGATTTGGAACTTGCAAGCCCTGTCTGCCGATCTTGGTGGCGGTGTAGTTTAGTTCTTTTTTCCTGGCCCTAATACACACCCCCAGCAGTCACCCCCACTGAGAACAGAACGACCCACCCTGTCTGTATATCTATATAATTAAATAATATATATATATATATAATAATAATACAGTGATTTCAGGGGTTTGGCGGGCATCTTGGGGCGACTTACTTTCAAAATCCGCGCTCTTAATTTTAGTCATCCTGCGCAATGGGCCAATGGCAAGTTTGGGCTATGTTGTAAAATTCCACCCAAATTTACTCTTGATCCTAGCCCCGCCAAAAAACAAAGCCCCCGACCTGGTGAGGGGTCGAGGGCTTGCATAAAGCCACCGGACGGGCTTATGGTGCGAAGTGTGAAGAACGCAGGTGATTTCTACGACATGGCATGAGGCCGGTCAATCCCTGCGGTAAAAAACGACAGGAGATTGACGTGAAAGACACGTTTGACGCGGCCCAGCAATACGACGCACTAGGCTGGGCGTTGGTGGCAATACCGGCCGGCAGCAAGGCCCCCAGCACCTTTGGCTGGCAGACCAAGGCCACGCACCCGAACCACTGGAAGGCAAGCCCGACGCACAACATGGGCCTGCTGCATAGCCTAAGCGGCACTTGTGCGCTCGACATTGACGACATGGACAAAACGCGCATGATTTTTGATGCGCTGAACATTGATCTGGACAAGATACTTGCGGAGAACCCGCGCATTGTCGGCAATCCTGAGCGCGGCAAGGTGTTGTTCAAGGTGCCGGATGGGCTGGTGCTGAACACGCACAAGATAAACTGGCCGGTGCAGGGAAGCCCCAAAAAGCGGGAGGTGATCTTTGAACTGCGGGCCGGTCAGACGCAGGACGTGTTGCCGCCCAGCATCCACCCTGACACGCAGCGACCTTATGAGTGGGCCGGTGCGCCGTTTGGGGCGCTACAAGAGATACCGCCGCAGCTTCTGCATGTCTGGACCGAGTGGCCGCGCTTTGCCCCGCAGATGCAGGATGTCTGCCCTTGGAAGGTGGCCCCGGCCTTCACGCCAAAAAAGCGGGTGCGCCGGATTGAGGGTAATCAAGGCAGCGTGATTGAAGCCTACAACGACGCGCACGGCTTGCAGGATGAGATTGAGCGGGCCGGTTATGTGCGCTTTGGTAATCGCTGGCTGTCGCCCAATAGCACCAGCAAGATCCCCGGTTTTGTGCTGTTCGAAGATGGGCGCGGCTACAGCCACCACGCATCAGACCCGTTTGGCGATTTCAGCGTGGATGCGTTTGAGGTGTTTTGCCAGTTCGAACACATGGGCAACGTCAGCGCGGCGGTAAAGGCGGCGGCTGAGATATTGCAGCTTGACCAGATGCCCCGCGCCCCATCGGATGCAGAGCGCGAGGAAATGCGGCGGGAGATCGAACACGGAAAGCAGGTTGCGGCTTCAATCCTGAAAGGCTGGGGCAAGGCGAAAGATCCGGCAGACAATAAGCCCGATATTCCGCCTCACCTTTTGACGGTGCCGGGTGCGCTGGGCGACATGGTGAAATACAGCCACCAGATGGCAATCAAGGCCCAGCCGCAGTTTGACGTGCAGGCGGCGCTGGCCTTTGGGTCGGTTGTTATGGGGCGTCGGTGGGTGACAGATCAGGGCAATATGTCCAGCCTGTTTTTTTTGAACGTGGCGAAGACGGGCGAGGGCAAAGACAACGCAGCGCATGTGGTCGAAAAGGTGTTGCGCGAAGCCAATCTCGATTTGACGGGGCCTGCTGGATACACGTCAGAGGGTGGTGTCATTTCTGCGCTAAAGGCGCGGCCCTGCCATATCGCCATGATTGACGAATTTGGAATGTATCTTGAGGCCAGCCAAGGCAAAGGGTCTGCGCATCTGCGCGGTGCCAATAGCATGATGATGCAGGCATTCGGGAGACTGACCGGCACGCTGGCGACAAAAGGCTATTCGACCGGATCGCTGACAGATGGCCAGCGCAAAGGTCTTGAGGGCGCGATTGCGCACCCAGCCATCACGATGATGGGCATGACCACGCCCGACACGTTTTACGAGGCAATCAGCGGCAAGGACGTGGCAAGCGGGCTGCTGAACCGCTTCTTGATCGTGGAAAGCAAGCGGCCCCGACAACGGGCTCGGATGGCCAATCGGATGGCCTCGCCACCTTCTGCGCTGCTGGATTGGGCGGTGCGATGTGCGACGGCGCACGCGGGCGAAGGTATGCTGGCCGAGGGTAACGGATACGAATTTCCACCGGAGCCTGTCGTTGTGCCGTTCACGCAGGCGGCGCGGGATCTGCTGTGGGAATATGAAGGTGAAATCATTGATCGGCAGAACACGAAGAACAGCGCCCTTGGGTCGATGTTGGACCGCAACCGTGAAATTGCCATGCGCGTGGCGCTGATTGTGGCGGTCAGCTTGGATCAAGACGAAATCGGGGAAGAGGCCACACGTTGGGCCATTGATTACGTCGATTTTTACAGCCAGCAGACCTATCAAGCGTTTGTTGATAACCTGGCCGAAGGCGACAACGACAAGCTGCGCAAGCGGACGGCTCAGGCCATCAAGGAGGCGGGCGAAGTCGGCTTGAAAACCAGCGAACTGCTGAAAAAGGTTCCGGCGCTGGGCAACCTTGGCAAGATGCGCCGGGAAGACATATTCAGCGTCTTAGAAAGCGACTTTCCAATTGAGCGCATGTCACAGCCCCCAGCGGGCGGCATTGGCAGGCCGTCGATTGTTTTTGTTTGGAAGCGGACAAATTAGGGCTTGCATCCCTGCGCGGCATTTTTTAACGTGCCTATGTTAGTAGAGTGAAAATTAGGAGACGACGATGGATAACATCGAAGCGCTCGCCCGCGACTGGCTGGAAGCCAAGCGGGCGGAAGGGCAAGCCAACCGCCAACGCATTGCGATTGAAAAGCAGATCGCAGAGGCGCTGGACGTGCCAGGCGAGGGCAGCAAGACGCACACCCTCGACAATTTCAAGGTGACGCTGACGCAGCCTGTTACGCGCAAGCTGGACGCGGACATCTGGGATGAGGTTAAGCATCGCATTCCCGCGCACAATCATCCTGTTGTGATGAAGCCGTCTGTCGATACGACAGGCGTTAAGTGGCTGATTAAAAACGAGCCGGATACGTGGAACTGCATTGCCGCAGCATTTACAACAAAACCCGGCAAAGTCGGCGTGAAAGTGGAGGAACTTTAATGGCATACGACCTAAGCAAACTGTCCAAACCGGACGGCAACCGCCCTGTGATCTGCACCATCTTTGGTGAAGCAGGTATGGGCAAGACAACACTGGCGGCGATGTTCCCCAAGCCGGTGTTCATCCGAACCGAAGACGGCACGCAAAGCCTTGTCGGCAACGACAACGTTGCGCTGTTCCCGGTCGCGCGGTCCAGCGACGAGGTGCTGGATCAGATCGAAAGCCTCGCCACGGAAGAACACGACTTCCAAACGCTGGTGATTGACAGCATCACGCAGCTTGCAACGCTGATTGAGGGCGAGATTGTGGACGCCGACCCGAAGGCGAAAAGCATCAACCAAGCGGGCGGCGGCTATGGCGCAGGCTACAACGCGGCGGCTGACAAGCATCGCACGGTGCGCGATTGGGCGGGTGCGCTGGCCTATGATCGGGGCATGAACGTGGTTTTCATCGGCCACGCTGACACGGAAACGCTGGATCTGCCGGATGCCGATCCTTACGCGCGGTACACTGTCAGGATGCACAAAAAGAGCCTGCCGAACTACACTGACAACGTGGATCTTGTCGGCTTCATCCGGCTGGAAACATTCATGCGCGGTGGCGACGACAGCAAAAAGCGTGCGATCAGCACGGGCAAGCGTGAAATCATCTGCTTCCCGCAGGCCGCTAATGTCAGCAAGAACCGCTTCAACATCACGGAGCCACTGCCATTCAGTTTTGAGGCTGGGTTTCCGTTTGCTGAATTTGTAGCAGAGAAGGAAAATGCACAATGAACCTCAACGGATTTGACGCCAACACGGTGGACCCGCAAGAAAGCCGCGAGCCGATCCCGGCGGGCTGGTATAAATGCGCCATCACGGCCAGCGAGGAAAAGCCGACAAAGGCGATGACCGGCAGTTATTTGCAGCTTGATGTGCAGGTTATCGAAGGTGAGCATCAGGGCCGCAAGGTCTTTGACCGGCTGAACCTGAACAATCCCAACCAGACGGCGGTGGAAATTGCGCAGCGCACGCTGTCGAGCATCTGCCGGTCGGTTGGCGTGATGACGCCGCGCGAGAGCAGCGAACTGCACGACAAGCCGCTGATGGTGAAGGTCTCGGTCAAGCCATCAGATGGCACCTACGAAGCCTCAAACGAGGTGAAGGAGTACGCGGCGGCAGATAACGTGCAAGCGGCTCCTGCGGCGGCTCCTGCGGCATCTGGCGGCTCGACACCGCCTTGGAAGAGATAGCCACTCACGGCTAAGGGCAGCGCGGTGCTGCCCGCCCCCACCGGAGACCTTCGCCGGGCCGGTGGGGTTTCTATTCCGGCAAGCGCCCGCGCGGGTGTTTTCCAGAGTAGAAGAGAGGAAGGCGACATGAACCTGGAAGGACACACCCAGCCTGCCGAGGTGCAGGCGATTTACGACCATTACAAGGCCAGCCGGAAGAACGACCACCGGCCTCACTTGGGCGGCAGTCAGATCGGCAACGAATGCAGCCGGGCGCTGTGGTATCAATTCCGCTGGGCATGGTCGCCTGAATTTGATGGGCGTATGTTGCGCCTGTTTGAAACTGGCGACCGCGAAGAAGATCGCGTTTTAAAGAACCTCAAGGACATCGGTCTTGAGGTCTGGGAGGTTGATCCAGAAACGGGTAAGCAGATCCACGCCAGCGCCCACGGCGGCCACTTTGGACTGAGCCTCGACGGCGTGGTGCGCGGATTGAAGGAAAGCAGCCAGCCGCATGTGTTCGAATGCAAGACGATGAACACGAAGGGCTTCAAGCAACTGAAAGCCAAGGGCGTGCAGGAATCCAAGCCGATCTATTGGGCGCAGATGCAGGTTGGCATGCACTTGTGCGATTTGGACCGCGCGCTGTTTGCGACGGTGTGCAAGGAAACAGACGAGATTTATATGGAGCGCGTGCGACTGGACAAGGCCGAAGCCGTCAAGCTGGTTGCGAAGGCCGGTCAAATCATCTTTGCCGAGGAACCGCCACGCAAGCTGAATGAAGATCCGTCATTCTACCTTTGCAAGTTTTGCAGTTATGCGCCGGTCTGTCATGGCGGCAAGCTGCCAGAGGTCAATTGCCGAACCTGCGCCCACGTCACGCCGGAGGCTGACGGGACATGGAGCTGCCGCAACGGATATGGCGAGGTTGCCGAGCAGGGCGGCTGCAATGACCACCTGTTCAATCCGTCGATGATGCCTTGGACGGTTGACGACGCGGGCAGTGATTGGGTTGATTATGTGACGCAGGACGGCGAGATTGTCAGCAACGCAGGTAACAGCCGGGCGATATTGGAAGCGGAGGAGAACGGATGACATTCACACTTAGACCATACCAGCGGGAGGCCATCGACGGCCTCTATCGCTACTGGCAGAACGACCTGGGCGACCACCCGCTGATCGTAGCCCCAACAGGCTCCGGCAAAACGGCCATAATTGCCCAGCTTGTACGGGACGCCATGTCGTTTCCTGACACGCGCGTGATGATCCTGACCCACGTCAAGGAACTGTTGGAGCAGGGCGCAGAAGGATTGCTGCGCATGTATCCCGAAGCCGACTTTGGGTTCTACAGCGCGGGCATTGGCCAGAAGCGCACCGACAAGCCGATCACGTTTGCAGGCATCCAGTCGGTCTGGGAAAAGGCCGGTGAGTTCATCCCTGCGCCGGATCTGATCCTGATTGACGAAGCGCACATGCTGCCGCGCAACGCAAACACGCGCTATGCAAAATTCATCAACGACATGCAGCAATGCAATCCGCAGGTCAAAATTGTTGGCTTGACGGCCACGCCGTATCGGCTGGACAGCGGGATGCTGCACGAAGGCAAGGATCGGCTGTTTGATGGCATCGCGCACGACATCCCCGTGGCCGACCTGATGGAACAGGGCTTCTTGTGCCCGGTCATCAGCAAGGGCGGCTTGCGGCAGATTGATTTGAGCGATGTCAAAAAGCGTGGCGGTGAATTTGTTGAGGCCGACCTGGCGCGGGCTGCGTCTGATCCTGAACTGGTCGCTGCGACGGTGGAGGAAATTGTCACCCTTGGCGCAGACCGAAACGGCTGGCTGGTGTTTTCGTCGGGCGTTGACCACGCCAATATGCTGGCCGAGGGCATCAGGGAGCACGGCCACAGCGTCGGTGTCGTGACCGGCGATCTAGGCGCGAAAGAGCGGGCGCAGATCCTGTCAGACTTCAAGGCTGGGCGGCTGCGCTGCATTGTAAACTGTAACGTGCTGACGACCGGCTTTGACGCGCCAAACGTGGACCTTGTGGCGATTGTGCGGGCGACGGCATCCACTGGCTTGTATGTGCAGATCGTCGGGCGGGGCACGCGGCTGCACCCCGGCAAGGAAAATTGCCTTGTGCTGGACTACGGCGACAACGTGGCGCGGCATGGCTTTATTGACCAGATCAAGCCCAAACGGGCGGGCGGCTTCGGTGGCGGAGAGGCACCCGTCAAGGCGTGTCCAGATTGCCAGACGTACCTGCCAACGGCGGTGCGTGTCTGCCCAGCTTGCGGCCACCAGTTCCCAGAGCCGGAGTTGAACCACGGTCAAGCGGCCTATGGCGGGGCGATGATGTCGAGCCAGGTCGAGAACGAATGGCTGGACGTGACGGGCGTTGACTATGCGCGATGGAAAAAGCGGGGCGGTGACGGCACTAATCCAGACACGCTGCGGGTGACGTACCATTGCGGCCTGACGAGCGTTAGCGAGTGGCTTTGCCCGAATCACGGCGGCTATGCGGCCAGCAAGTATCGGGCACGCAAGGCCGTGCTAGGGTCAACGGCTGACACGCTGGACGAATGCCTAGAGGAATGCGATGGTTGGAATGTGCCAGGCCGGATTTTCGTGCGACCGGAGGGCAATTTCCACAAGATCATGCAATTTGATTACAGCACGCAGCCGGTGATTGAGGTTCCCGCGCACCAGATGACGCGCGAGGACATTGATGCCATGATTGACGATATTCCGTTCTGATGACCGTCCCCACCGAACACGCCGAGCAGGTCGGCTTTGTGCAATGGTTTAGGGCTCAGTTCCCGCGCGTCTTGATATTTGCCATCCCAAACGGCGAAAAGCGGGCGATCAGCGTTGCCAAGCGGCTGAAGGCTGAAGGCGTCGTTGCTGGCGTGCCGGATCTGTACGTGCCCGAATGGGGATTGTGGATTGAAA
>Ga0208917_1000134_pt1 | contig 36038 bp, 46 predicted proteins | sample DEB08_DNA_10_FD_185500 | JGI IMG/M metagenome (GOLD analysis project Ga0208917, IMG submission 185500) | Aqueous microbial communities from the Delaware River and Bay under freshwater to marine salinity gradient to study organic matter... | ecosystem: Environmental > Aquatic > Marine > Coastal ...
ATCTTAAATGCATTTAAGTTTTAGATGAGAATTATTCTCATTAGTCGATTAGCGATCTTTTGATGCTAGGGCATAGGGTATCGCCAGCGGCCTGTGACGGGCTTCTGAGGGCTTCTGAGAGCATATGCGATTGGGCTATATGTGGACCCGCATAACCCCACACACTTTGCATATCTGCGCAGGCTACAAAACAAACAAGCGTGACTGTTTAAAACAATCGTGTCTGTTTGTTTTTCCAAGTCTGCGAAGGGACGGGGGAGGGGATTTTGCAGTGCTACGGCGTGGTGGTCCTACTCAGACACAAAAAAGAGTCAAATAGCGTCGATAAACGCGACTATTAGGCCATAGTAGTTCTATTAATTTATTTTTATTTATCAATTGTTTGCATAATGCAATTGCATATTGCTAATCTGCACTGTAAATCTAGAGTTTTTCCCCTGTAAAACTGGTAATTTTCCTCTCTATACAGATTTATCTTGACTTTCATAGAAAAGTATGTTATAATATTAACTATATATTAACAACAACAAACAACAAGTATAAAAACAAACCAAAAAACACAACTAGGTAGGAACTATACAGTATGGACAACGACTCAGGTTCAAGTAATCCTGTTGGTCGCCCTAAGAAGTCTTCTGTTTCTAGTAAAAAGAAAGGTTCTAGAGGAGCAGTTGGTCGTCCTAAAGGTGACGCAGCAATAATTAACGAGTACAAGGCTCGGATGTTGAACTCACCGCGCTCTCGTGCAGTCATGGATGCAATCTTTGAAGCAGCCACAGACCCTGACCACAAGAATCAGGCCGCAGCGTGGAAGTTAGTAATGGATCGTATTCTTCCTGTTGCTGCATTTGAGAAGGATATCATTAAAGATGCAGGACGAAGCGCGATACAGATTAATATCACTGGGGTTGGAAGCACGACTATTACTGAGGACTCTCAGGAAACAGCTACTATTGATGGAGAAGCAGTGGATGTCACAGAGTAAACTAGACGAAGCACTAGACGAAACTTTAGCTTACGTTGTTAGAGTAGGTGATGCTACGTCTCAGCTGATTAACGTGGCTATTTTGTTTGGTGATAACGCTAATGAGTCCGTCTCAGGGCGCTCTCACAGGCTCAAGGACAAGTCTAAAGCTTGGGCATGGCTAGGTGCGTCTATTAACTTTGTGTTTGATGACGATCACTGTGAACGAGCGTACAACAACGATGTAGCTAGGGCAGCAAAGACCCTCAGTGAGTCTAAGCCTAAGAAAAAAACTACTAAAAAGTGAAGTACTTTAGTACCTCTGAGTTTGACTGCCAACATACTGGTGAGAACCGTATGGAGAAGGACTTCTTGAGTAAGCTTGACGCTCTCAGGGAGTACTGTGGTTTTCCTTTTGTTATCACCAGCGGCTACAGAAGCCCTGACCACCCGTTAGAGGCTACAAAAGAGATACCGGGAACACACGCGCAAGGCATAGCAGCAGACATAAAAATAACTAGCTCTGCTCAACGGTATTCGATTATAAAAGCAGCCTTAGAGCACGGCTTTACTGGTCTAGGGGTCGCTGGTGACTTTATTCACTTAGACACACGGGGTACAGTTCCCGTGATCTGGACGTACTAATGCTATACACGAAGCACATAACACTTACCGACACTACTCTAACAACACTATTTACTGTTCCTGACGGATTCCATGCTATTGTTTCGTATGTATTTGTAGCGAATCACGGCGGCTCTACAAATAGTATAGATTTGTATTGGGATTTAAGCGGAACGCCACAGGTTTATATTTTTGATGGGACTAATGTAGCGGGTAGTGGTCAAGAAACATTAGGAAATGGAGGAGGTGCGTTGTTTGTCCTCAATGCAAACGAAACGGTTAAGTGCCAAGCTGGAGGATCGGGAAGTATGGAGGTTGTTGTGACCTTTGATCTTCTTGATATGCCTCCAACACTTGTGAACTTTGATGGGAGCTAACATGAAAGCAGCGTTATTGGGTGTACTTTTGATTATGGGCGGTTGCGCGTCAAGCAACTCCTTGTATTACGAGGCAGTTCAGAAAACTGCAGAGGCTAATGCAAAGGCAGCACAGGCTAAGTTTAATGCTTTGTCTCAGATTGCTTCTAGTGGTGACGGACAAGCCGCTAGCGCTGCTGTAATGGCACTGGCTTTAACCCAGACTTCTAACGTTCAACCTATTCCTCAAAAGTCCGAAGCAATTCAGTGGGCATCTATCTTGGCCTCACCTGTAACCTCGCTAGGTATGATGTGGATGCAAGCTGATTCAGCCAAGACTATGGCTCGATACAACGCGCAGGTAGATCTTGCGTCTGTTCAGGCTGATACTCAAACCCAACAGGCTTTGTATGGGAGTTTTACGGATATTTCTAACGCAGGCTTTAGTGCTGTAGGAAATGTAGATTACACGCCTTTTGTGAACGGGATGGTTACCCTTGGCTCTACAGGCATGGACAACCTTCTTGATATGGGTGAGGCAGGATTTGATGCAAATACAGCGATTGCTACTGTTGGTTTGAATAGCACCACTCAGCTTGGTGTTACTGGTATGGATAACCTTACAACCCTTGGAACTGAAGGTTATAAAACAGTTTTGTCTTTGGATTCAGGAAATAATTCTTTGACTAGTAGCGTCTGGAGTGATTACGTTCAGTCTATTAGCGAGATTATGGGCAACCTGCCTAGCAGTCCGTGACCGATCTTAACGTACAACTACTTCCGTGGCAGCAGGAAGTCTACTCTGATCCCACTAGGTTCAAGGTAGTTGCTGCTGGAAGACGGACAGGGAAGTCTAGACTTGCAGCGTGGATGTTAATCATCAATGCGCTGCAGGCCGACAAAGGCCACGTTTTTTACGTTGCGCCCACTCAGGGGCAGGCCCGTGATATCATGTGGCAGACTCTGTTGGAGCTAGGACACCCTGTGATTGCGGGTTCGCATATTAACAACCTGCAGATCAAGCTGGTCAACGGGGCCACGATTAGTCTCAAAGGAGCCGACAGGCCAGAGACAATGCGTGGTGTGTCCTTGAAGTTTCTTGTGATGGACGAGTACGCAGACATGAAGCCTGACGTATGGGAGCAGATTCTCCGTCCAGCACTGGCTGACCAAAAGGGTTCAGCGATGTTCATAGGTACGCCTATGGGCAGGAACCACTTCTACGAACTGTACAAACTTGCGGAGCTAGGGGACGATGAAACTTACAAGGGGTGGCACTTTACCAGTTATGACAACCCCATCCTCGACCCTAACGAAATTGACACGGCAAAGAAGTCCATGTCGAGTTACGCCTTTAGACAAGAGTTCATGGCCTCATTTGAAGCAAGAGGCTCCGAAATGTTCAAAGAAGATTGGATTCAGTTCGGAGAAAAACCAGAAGACGGAGACTACTACATAGCTATTGACTTGGCTGGCTTTGAAGAAGTTAACAAAAAACGAACAAAGAATACTAAGTTAGATGAAACCGCAATCGTTGTTGTTAAAGCTGGTCCTAGTGGTTGGTACGTTGATAATATTATACACGGGCGGTGGAGCTTTGATGAGACTGCCACCAAGATATTTCAAGCCGTTAGAGATTACAAACCTGTTAGTGTTGGTATTGAAAAAGGAGTCTTGCGACAAGCAATTATGAGTCCTTTAACAAACCTTATGAAACAGTACGGAAGGTTTTTTAGAGTAGAAGAACTTTCTCATGGTAACAAGAAAAAAACTGACAGAGTTATGTACGCACTACAAGGAAGATTTGAAAACGCTCAGATAACATTAAACAAAGGAGCGTGGAACTCAAGATTCTTGGATCAACTGTTTCAGTTTCCAGATCCTCTTACTCATGATGATCTTGTAGATGCACTAGCATACATAGATCAGTTAGCTAAAGTTGCGTATCATTATGACTTTGAAATTGATGACCATCAAATACTAGATGTAATAGCAGGATATTAAAAGTGAAAGTTTTTAGACCGTTCAATACCTACGGAATATACGCAATCAGTGCTGTAGTGTTTTTTACACTAGGCTACTCTGTTGCTATAATTTAAGGAACTTAAAATGGCAGAAGATATTTATAGCCCAGACCCTTTTATTATGGAAGAGTCCTTGGAAGAGTGGGTAATGACCAAGTGTGAAAACTGGCGTGACCACTACGAATCAAACTACGAACAACGATTTGAAGAATACTACAGGCTGTGGCGAGGACAATGGGATCCTGCTGATTCCGAACGAGCATCAGAACGATCACGTATTATTTCTCCTGCACTTCAGCAAGCTGTAGAGTCTAACGTAGCAGAACTAGAAGAAGCAACATTTGGTCGTGGTAAATGGTTTGATATTACTGATGACAATAACGACCAAGAACGACAAGACATTCTGTATTTACGAAAAAAACTAACAGAAGACTTTGAGTCTTGCAAAGTACGAAAAGCTGTAGCTGAGTGTCTTATTAACGCTGCTGTATTTGGAACAGGCATTGGTGAAATAACGCTGGAAGAAATAAAAGAAATGGCTCCAGCTACACAACCTGTTATGGATGGTCAACTGCAAGCTATTGGTGTAAATATTACTGATCGTGTGGTTGTAAAACTAAAACCTGTACTACCTCAAAACTTTCTTATTGATCCTGTAGCTACATCCGTTGAAGATGCTATGGGCGTTGCTGTAGACGAGTTTGTCTCTAAGCATAGTGTAGAAATGCTACAAGAACAAGGAGTGTACAGAGAAGCGTTTATAGAGTCTGCCGCACCTGACAGCGATCTAGAGCCTGACCAAGACTTAACATTATACAACGACGATAAAATACGCTTAACTAAATACTACGGACTAGTACCAAAAGAACTACTTGAGTCTGAAGATGTAGAAGTAGAAGAAAACTCTAAGTACGTTGAGGCTATTGTAGTTATTGCTAACGGCGGTACACTGCTAAAAGCTGAAGCTAACCCGTACATGATGAAAGATCGTCCTGTTGTTGCGTTTCCTTGGGACGTAGTACCCGGACGATTCTGGGGCAGAGGCGTGTGTGAAAAAGGCTATAACAGCCAAAAAGCTTTAGACACAGAACTACGCGCACGTATTGACGCCCTGTCACTTACTATTCATCCTATGCTGGCGATTGATGCAACGAGATTACCTCGTGGTGCTAAACCAGAAGTTCGCCCCGGCAAGATGATACTAACTAATGGAGATCCTCGTGAAGTACTTCAACCTTTCAACTTTGGGCAAGTGGGGCAAATCACTTTTGCACAAGCTGCTAGCCTTCAACAAATGGTGCAACAAGCAACTGGAGCCGTGGATTCCGCAGGCATTGCAGGGCAAGTCAATGGCGAAGCAACCGCTGCTGGTATTAGTATGTCTCTTGGTGCTATTATTAAGCGTCATAAGCGTACTCTCATAAACTTCCAACAGTCTTTCTTACTTCCTTTTGTAACCAAAGCTGCACATCGATATATGCAGTTTGACCCTGAGAACTATCCTGTAGCTGACTACAAGTTTAATGCTACAAGTACTCTGGGTATTATTGCTCGTGAGTACGAGGTTACACAGTTGGTGCAACTCTTGCAGACTATGAAACAAGACAGCCCACTGTACCCTGTGCTAATCCAGAGCATTATCGACAACATGAACCTTAGTAACCGTGAAGAACTTATTGCAACTATGCAACAAGCTTCACAACCTAATCCACAAGCACAGCAGATGGCAATGATGGCACAACAAGCACAGCTTGAGTTCCAGCAAAGTCAAACCGCTGCACTTAACGCACAAGCTGCTGAGTCGCAAGCTAGAGCGGCTAAGTACAATATGGATACACAGTTAGCTCCTGAAGAATTAGAAATTGAACGTATTGAAGCAATTACTAGAAACCTTAGAGAAGGTGACGCAGACGATAAAGAGTTTGAGCGCCGTCTTAAAGTAGCTGAAGTAGCGTTAAAAGAACGTAACCTAGAAAACCAAAAAGCAAAAGGAGCAACACCCCGTGCTAATGACACAAGTGGAAATGACCAAATTCCTAGACCAAATCAACCAAGCGTTCAAGGACCAGTTCGACAAATTGGAACTGCTCCAAACCAAGCTGGACCATTTGGAGGCCAAGGTTAATGAGCAAGAAAGATCCAAGACTAGCAAGGGCGGGAGTAAGCGGGTTCAACAAACCAAAGAGGACTCCTAATCACCCCACGAAGTCACACGTTGTGGTGGCTAAGTGTGAAGACGGTAAAGTAAAGACCATACGATTTGGACAACAAGGAGTCAGTGGTGCTGGAAAGAGTCCTAAGACTGCTAAGGAGAAGGCGAGGCGTAAGTCCTTTAAGGCTCGTCACGCTAAAAACATAGCCAAAGGCAAATGCTCGGCGGCTTATTGGGCAAACAAGGTAAAATGGTAGATATTTACTGTGTTGTTTGGAAAGACGCTCAAGGAGGAGCGAACGTGGGCTGGAGAGATATAAAAGAGTTACAATCTCTTGAACCAGCTACTGCAATTTCTGTTGGTACTCTTTTGCACAACGATGAATACAAGTTAATTATTTGTCCTCATGTGTTAATAGAAGACGGAAAAGTAACAGAAGGAGACGCAGAACTGGTTATACCTACGGCATGGGTAAACTCTATAACTAAGGTACATACGGTAAATTAATATGGCTAAAGGCGTAAAGCACTACAAGCGTGACGGAACCCTGTGGTCAGGGAACACACACAAAATGCCTGATGGCTCGCTCCACACAGGCAAAACCCACGGCAAGACCTCTGTAAAACTGTTTCACTACAAGGATTTGTCTAAAAAAGCAAAGGAGAAAGCTAATGTATAACACAGGTAAAAAGAAGAAAAAGCCAAAGGGTAAATAACGATGCATAAAACTGCCAAAAAAAGGTCTTGACAACAGACCTAAAATATGGTATAATAGGAGTTATAGAGATAACCACATGGCCTCAATAGATCAAGAAACAGAACAATATTATAACACGTACTTTGACCTGTTTAGAACCGATGGTTGGAAACAGTTAATCGAAGAACTACAACAAAACGCTTTTGTAATTAACAGCGTAGAAGCAACTAAAGATGAGAACGATTTGTATGTACGAAAAGGACAACTAAACGTACTTGCTTATCTGATTAACTTTGAAACTGCTACTAATAATAATTACGAAGAGTTAACTAGCGATGATTAAAGTATTTGATTTTCGCTGTACTAACGGACATATCTTTGAAGAATTTGTAGAAGGGAATACTACGTCCAGTAGGTGCGGATGTGGAGCCAACGCTACAAAAATCGTATCAGCAACTCAACACATACTCGAAGGGTCTTCTGGGGATTTTCCCGGTAGGCACATGAAGTGGGTACGTGAACACGAGAACGCTGGGCGATCTAGTCGGGAATCCTAGTCTTAGGGCATCTCCCATTTTAATCCTCCATAACCTTAATAATAATAGGCGGGGTAAGTTTATATTATGTCACGAGCACAATTACTTGATGAGCGTCCTGAAGAAGAACCCATCGAAACAACTGAAGAGCTAACTAACAACTCTATTGAGAATCCTGAAGAGGAACAGCCTCAAGAACCAGAGTTTGACCTTCCTGAAAAGTACCGTGGTAAGTCTGTCGAAGACCTTGTACAGATGCACCAAGAGCTAGAGAAATTCTCTGGCAAACAGAGTACGGAAGTAGGTGAACTCCGCAGACTTGTAGATGATCATATTCAGACACAACTCTCAACACAACAAGCACCTCAACAACAGCAACAAGAAGACGATGACGTAGATTTCTTTGTAGATCCACAATCGGCTGTTAACAAAGCAATAGCTAACCACCCTAAGATTAAAGAAGCAGAAGCTTACACACAACAAGCAAAACAACAGGCTACTCTTTCACAGTTAAAATCCAATCATCCTGATATGGAGAGTATACTACAAGATCCTAAGTTTGCTGAGTGGATTAAAGGGTCAAAAGTTAGAACTAATTTGTTTGTCCAAGCAGACCAAGGTTACGATTACGATGCTGCTCACGAATTGTTTTCTCTCTGGAAAGAAAGAAACCAAGCCGTACAACAAACCGCACAAGCGGAAAAAGCAGCTCGTCAAAGTACATTAAAGTCTGCAAGTACAGGCAATGCTCGCGGAACAGCAGAGGAATCGCGTAAGAAAATTTATCGTCGTGCTGACTTAATAAAACTTATGCAAAGTGACCCTGATCGCTACATGGCGCTGCAACCTGAAATTATGGCAGCGTATGCAGAGAAGAGGGTCAAATAGCCTAACCTTTAAGGAGAATTAAAATGGCTGGTGAAACCTCTGGTGCATATTTTACAGCTAATGCTGTAGTAGACAAAACTGCGGCGGGTACTTTTATCCCCGAAATTTGGTCGGATGAAATTATTGCCGCTTACCAAAAGAACCTGAAGATGGCTCCCCTTGTCAAGCGTCTGTCTATGACCGGCAAGAAGGGTGACGTTATTCACATTCCTAAGCCTATCCGTGGTTCAGCTAATGCTAAGGCAGAAGCTACCGCAGTAACCATTCAGGCTAACCTTGAGACAGAGCTGACCGTCACTGTAGACCGTCACTTTGAGTACTCGCGTCTGATTGAGGACATTGTAGAGGTACAGGCTCTGTCATCTCTGCGACAGTTCTACACTGAAGACGCTGGTTATCAGCTGGCTCTGAAAGTTGACACTGATCTTATCAATGCTGCTACTGGCTTTGGTAATGGTACTCGTACTCAGACTCCTGCCGCTACGGGTGCTAACTGGGTAAACAGCAACAGCTACTACTTCAATGCCGCTGCTGGCCTTGCTACGTATGCTGTTGACACTGTAGCTACTGGTGACAACTTTACTGACCTTGGTTTCCGTGAGGCTATCAAGCTGATGGACGATGCTGACGTACCTATGGACGGACGAGTTCTCGTTATTCCTCCTGCGTCACGTAAGTCAATCATGGGCATTGATCGTTACGTGTCTTCCGACTTTGTTGGTGGTCGTGGCGTTGAGTCAGGTCTAATCGGTAACCTGTACGGTGTAGACATTTACGTGTCTAGCAACTGTCCTGTTATTGAGACAGCCGCTGAAAACGGTGCTTCATCTCTTGATACTCGTGGTTGCTTGTTCTTCCACAAAGACGCTCTCGTTATGGCAGAGCAACTCGCTGTACGTTCTCAGACTCAGTACAAGCAGGAATACCTGTCTACGCTGTTTACGTCTGACACGCTGTACGGTGTTGAGACTTACCGTCCGGAAGCAGGATTCATCCTCGCTGTCGCTGACGAGTAAAGTTCTACGGGGGTCGCAATGGCCCCCTTTTATTTAAACGTCTTGATGACAGGGTGTTTAACTAAAAGTTAAATAGGATAACCTTATGACTGATTATGTAAAGTCTACTAATTTCACTGTTAAAGATACTCTACCTACGGGTGACACTAATAAGGTTATTCGTGGTGCAGAATTTGACACAGAATTTGATGCTATTGCTACGGCAGTAGCGACTAAATCTAATAGTGCTAGTCCTACGTTTACTGGTACTGCTACGTTTGATGGGATTACTGCTACAGGAACTGTTAATCTTTCTGGTCTTAGTATTACATTTTCTCAGCTTGACGCTGGAGCAGTTACTTTATCTTCTGAAACTTTTTCAGATGTAGATAATCAAATACCGACTAATGCGGCAGTAATTGACTACGTTGCTGGTGCTATTCCGGGCATTGCAGAAGTAAACGATCTTACTGCTGTTGTAACGTGGGCTGACGTTCCTGACGCAAACATTACAGAGTCTAGCGTTACGCAGCACCAAGCGGCTTTATCAATTACGCCTAGCCAAATAGCTGGTGGGGTTTCGCCTACCTTTGAAGCAACAGCCTCTGGTGCGTTAGCTAATGGCGATAAAGTTGTTCTTAATACTGATGGGACTGTTTCCGTTATCGTAGGAGGTACTGGCAGCACAGGTAGCCATGTTACTTTTAACACTGGTGATGCAGAAGAAATTTCTGCTGCTTTTGATTCTAGTAACAACAAAGTTATTGTCGCTTATAGAGACTGGGACAACTCTAGTCAAGGCACTGCGCTTGTAGGAACAATATCAGGAAGCTCAATTAGTTTTGGCTCTAAATCTGTATTTGAAACGGGAACAACCACTAATACTGCTATTGCGTTTGATTCTAGTAACAACAAAGTAGTAATAGCCTATACGGATGGTAGTAATTCTAGTTACGGAACTGCTGTTGTCGGAACCGTAAGCGGAACCTCTATATCTTTTGGAACTCCTGTTGTTTTTGAGTCTGCAAGCACTTCCCACATAGTTGCCGCTTTTGACTCATCAAACAATAAAGTAGTAATTGGTTATAGCGATGGTGGTAATTCTAGTTATGGAACTGCTGTTGTCGGCACGGTAAGTGGAACCTCTATATCTTTTGGAACCCCTGTTGTTTATGAAGCTGCTGATACTCGAGAAAATGCTATTACCTTTGATAGCAGCAATAACAAAGTAGTCCTTGCGTACCAAGATTTTGGAAATAGCTCACACGGCACAGCTATTGTTGGAACCGTAAGCGGTACTTCCATATCTTTTGGCACTGCCGTTGTGTTTAACGCCGGAAGCACTGATGAAATATCCGCTACGTTCGATACCACTAACAACAAAGCAATAATATGTTATAGGGACGTAGGCAACAGTGAATATGGCACAGCTATCGTTGGTACTGTTTCAGGAACCTCTATATCTTTTGGAAGCGAAGCTACGTTTTACACTGAAGTAGGCTCTGCGATTATACAGAAAACGTCTATTGCGTTTCACTCTGTCGCTGGAAAAGCCTTAATTTTCTTTCGAGCGAATAATGATTTATTTACTACTGAAGCTACTGTCTCAGGAACGTCTATTTCATTTAGTGACAATGTAACTGTTCAGTCTGATGCATCCGACTATCCCGCCATTACTTTTGATTCTAATTCTGAAGCATTTGCTCTGTTTTATAATGATGACTTCGGCTCTTTAACAGGGCAGGCTCTTGTTAAATCACTAACATTTACTAATTTAACTTCTAGTAATTTTATAGGTATCTCTGACGCCGCTTATTCGGACGGTGCAACAGCAACGATTCAAATAGTTGGCTCTATAGATGATGCTCAATCTAGTTTAACTACTGGGTCTGACTACTACGTTCAAACAGATGGCACATTAAACACTACAAAAGGAACACCAGAGGTTTATGCAGGAAAAGCAATTTCCTCAACTAAACTTGCTATTCAACATCCTGAAATAGCATCAACTCAAAGTTTGGTGTTTATACAAAAGTATGAACCGAGCGGCTCAACAGATATTATTGATATAGAGGCATTTGATACAAGCCTATATAGTGCTTACATGATTGTTATGGACAATATGATTCATGCGAGCGGTAATGGAGACATTAGCGTTTATTATAAGGTTGACGGTGCATACAGAACAGACAGCAACTATAGTCGCAGACTGATAAGAACCGATCAAAACGGAACGGGAATAACCAGTAGCGACAACAGTAGCTCTAGTCAAAGCAAAATTGATTTAGGCAATGAAGCTGAGTTTACCGGACTGCTGCACGTTTTCTTTACTGTTTCAGACAATGCTGTACATGACAATACATTGCTTACCTATGACTTTAATGGTCAACGAGCATCTGGAGGGTCAAACACCTTTACGCAGGGTTCTGCTACCTACTACAACAGTTCTTTAAGTTCTAATAGGTTAGAAGGATTAAGGATTGATGGGGCTAGTAACCTTACAGGAACAGTGTCTTTGTACGGAATTAACAAGGGTTAAATTATGAGTCAACTTAAGTGTACGGCAGACGGTCTAGTTCCGATTACTGACGAAGATCAAACCTTTTTAGATGCAGTAAAAGTTCAAGACGAAGTGTGGGCTGCAACAGCGGATGACAGAAACCGTGAGGGTATGGTTGTTACTATGCGTCAAGCACGACTAGCGTTAGCCCAAGAAAACAAGCTACAGCTGGTAGAGGATGCTATTGCGTTGATCCCAGAGCCTGATAAAACTACTATATCTATTGAGTGGGAATATGGTTCAAATGTAGAGCGTGTGTCTCCTTGGATTGATACTATGGCGTCTGCATTAGGTATGACTGATGTAGAGATGGACGCCCTGTTTGAACTGGCGGCAACTCTGTAACATGAGCAGCGTGGGAAACACATCTATGATGGATAACAGGCTTGACCGCATAGAGCAAAAGCTTGACAAACTAACTGAAGCGGTATCTCAGATTGCCCGTGTGGAAGAGCAGCTGCTGTCTGCTTTTAAGCGTATGGATCGACACGAAAAAAGATTAGACGATCAGGAGGATGATATACGAGAGCTAGAAGGCGCTATGTTAGCTAACTCAAGCTCTGTTAAAAACGCTGAGCGTTTCTTTTGGATTGTTGTCAGTGCTTGCATATCCTTTGTTGTTTACATGGTGCGATAACCTATGTGGCAAGCTTTACTATCACCAATCACAACGTTGCTAGGTCAGGTTCTAAAGAACAGGGCTGAAGAAAAAAACGCAGTACATAAAGCAAAGATGCAGGTTATTGAGAACACCGCGTCTTGGGAACAGCTTATGGCTACTGCTAGTGCCACCTCATGGAAGGATGAGTGGTTTACATTGTTGCTCTCAGCGCCTGTGGTTGCGGTTGTGTGGGGCATTGGGATGAACGATGTGGAAATACTAGATCGTATTGGTCTTGCCTTTGAGGAGCTTAACAGGCTTCCTGATTGGTATCAGTACCTACTGTTTATGGCCGTGTCTGCATCCTTTGGTATTCGTGGTGCTGACAAGCTGCTTGCGTTGAAGGGGAAAAATAAGTGATAGAGTTTGATATTTTCAAAGATTCTTTAGCTGAATCTGACCCCCTTGCTAGTACAGTTGATAATCAAAATACTGAAGAAAATGGGTATTGGGTTATTACTAGCAGAGCTAAAGGTGATGCTAATAATCCCTTTGGTGGGTCTGCAGATCAAAATCAAATCTCTCAACTTGTTCAAATGACTGAACAGGATTTACGTAAAGAGTTTCAAGACTCTGGTCAACTACAGGATCAGTTTAGTTCTTTTGATAACTACATGGGATACATTGATGAATCTCAAGAATGGATTCAGTCAGCAGATTGGATGCTAAACACTCCTGAATATCGACCGGGGTCTAAAGAGTGGGCCTATATTAATGGAGAAGACTTTGCATGGCGTCCCGGAGAGCGCGAAGAAATTGCACAAAAGATAAGCCAAGATACTAATAATGCCCGTCAAAGTGGTTACCAACAATGGATGAACGAAGGTAATGAACTGCTTGGTAAGTGGGGCATTCAAGACACTATTTATAACGACGATGGCGATCAGTTTAAGTGGACGGGTTCTGGTTATCAAAAAACTATTAAAGTTGATGACTCTTTTAGCGTTGCTGATTTTACTAAAGGGCTAATTGTTGCGGCAGCTACAGCAGGGGTTGGGGCAGCATTAGCGCCTGTTGTTGCATCAACGTTAGGAATTGGTAATACGTTGGCAAACACGGTTGTTAACGCCGCCCTTAACGCTGCTACAGGCCAAGACATGTCTATTAGTGATGGGTTTTCTTTTGCCTTAAACAGTCTTGTTCCGGGTGCTGGTGAAATTGTCGATCCTGATATAGCTGGTGCAGTTGGTAGTGCTATACAGGATTATATTACTGATCGTGACAACTATGAAACAGATGACGCTGGACAAATTGTGTGGAATACACATGGCGGCACTGATGAAATGGGCAACCCGATAATTAATATTCCTGATTTTGGCTTGCCCGGAGAAGAAGACGGTGGTAGTACTACATCTACTGATAGTACTAATGTTACTGATGGTAGTGGTGACGATACCACAGATACTGTTGATGGTGGTGGTGTTATTGGCGGTGGTGCTACTGACAGTGATGGTAGCGGAGACCCTGATACTAATGACAGTGATGGTGACGGTATCCCCGACAGATTTGACGAAGACTTTGTTTACGATCCTGAACACGATCACATTTACCGTGGTAACGGGGTGTTTGAGCAAGTTGATGAAAACGGCGAGCTTACAGGACGAGTATGGATTGATCCCGACTTTGAAAGTGAAGATGGCTACAGCGCTGTTATAGGGGAAGGTTATAGCGTTCCGGGATCAGAAGGAGATCTAGGAAGCGATACCACGCAAGAAGGAACAGGTGATGATGAGGACACTACAGGTACAACTGCTCCTACAGAAGGTTCTATTTGTTTTCTTTCTAATGGAAATATTGGTGTAATCCTTAATGGTGTTTGTGTAGCTCCAGAGACTACTACAGGAACTGGTACTGGTACAGGTACAGGCACAGGTACTGGTACTGGTACTGGTACAGGTACAGGCACAGGTACAGGTACAGGAGCCGGCACTGGTGATGGCACTGGTGATGACATTGGTGATGACACTGGTGATGACATTGGTGATGACATTGGTGATGACACTGGTGATGGCACTGGTGATGGCACTGGTGATGGCACTGGCGATGGCAGTGGCGATGGGACTGGCGATGGCACTGGCGATGGCAGTGGTACGACTGGTGGGGTTGGTAAAGTTTCTGGTAGTGATTTTGACCCTTACCTATTTAAAGGGCTTTCATACCAAACACCGACAATACAAGAAATAATTCAAAATCCTAACGTTGATTACACGGCTGCTCTTAATCGTATTATTAACAAAGGTATGTTTGGAAACTTAATATGACATATTTAAATCTAGTAAACAACGTACTTAGACGGTTACGGGAAGATGAAGTAACTACCGTTAATAGCGATTCATATAGTTCTATGGTTGGTGATTATATTAACGATGCCAAACAGCTTGTAGAAAACGCATGGGATTGGTCTAATCTTAGGTCTACTCTTACAGTTTCTACGGTTGCTGATGACTACACTTACTCGTTAACTGGCTACCAAGACCAAGGTAAAATCCTAAACATTATCAACGATACATCTAATATTGTTATGGAGTACAGGCCACAGACTTGGTTTGATGATAAATTCTTGGTTAACACGCCTGCTTCTGGTAAGCCTGAATACTATACCTTTAGCGGTATTGATGGCTCTGGTGACGCACAGATTGACATATACCCTAAGCCTGATGGTGTTTATTCTATTAAAGTTAAAAGCGTAATTAGAAACGTAGAACTAAGCAACGACAACGATACGCTTGCTATTCCCAGTCAACCTGTAATACACATGGCTATTGCTATGCTAGCGCGTGAACGTGGTGAGACAGGCGGTACATCAACACCAGAGTACTTTACTATTGCCGACAAGTATCTGTCTGATGCAATTGCTTTGGACGCTCAGAAGCATCCTGAAGAAACTATCTGGTATACCCCGTAGGAGAACGTATGGCTCAGCCACTACAAAGTATTAATTTAGTTGCTCCTGCTTTTAAGGGGGTTAACACAGAAGATTCTCCTCTTGCACAAGATCCGTCTTTTGCAGAAATTGCAGATAACGCTATTATTGATAGACGAGGACGCTTAGCAGCTCGAAAAGGTAATTCTGTTCTTACTACAAATAAAACAGTATTAGGCACTGATTACCTTCATAACATACACGAGTTCTACGACAATGCTGGTAACGAGATAATTTTTAGTACTGGCAATAACAAGATTATGACAGGCACAACTACACTTGTAGACGCTACGCCGGGGTCATACACGATTACTGCTAACGATTGGAAGATAATTAACTTTAACGATCATGCTTACTTTTTCCAGCGGGGCTACGAGCCTCTTGTATACAGTAATAGTCTTGGCGTAGTAACTAAAATGTCTAGTGTTGCTGGTGCTTCTGTATCATCAACACAATACTGCCACGAAGCTATCGGTGCTTATGGTCGTGTATGGTGCGTAGGTAATGCCACTGATGATAATACAATCTACTGGTCTGATCTTCTTAAAGGACACGACTTTTCTGGCGGTTCTAGTGGATCTATTAATGTATCTAAAGCATGGCCCGATGGGTTTGATAAAATTGTAGCTATAGCAGCCCACAACGGACTACTTGTTGTTTTAGGTGAACACAGTATTATTACGTATGCAGGTGCAGAAAGTCCTGCTACTATGGTTTTGCAAGACACTATACCAAATGTAGGTTGTATTAGCAGAAAAACTGTACAAAACATTGGAACAGATTTACTTTTCTTAAGTGACGATGGTTTACGTAGTCTAGGTAGAGCTATCCAAGAAAAATCTTTACCTATGTTTGATTTAAGCCGAAACGTAAAACAAGAACTTATTGCGTACACTCTAGCTTCTACTTCTCCTATTACTTCTGTATATAGCCCAGAAAATTATTTTTATTTACTTTCTTTTCCAGATTTAAGTGTAACTTTTTGTTTTGATCTTAGGGGAGTTTTAGAAAACAACTCTTACAGAGTAACGCGGTGGCCTAGTGTTAATTTTAAATCTTACCATAGAGTTAAAGATGGTGGTTTGTATATAGGCACAGTTAACGGTGTTGGAGAATACTCTGGTTACTACGATAACAATTTACCGTATCGTTTTCGATATACAAGCCCCGGTTTAACTTTTGGTGATCCTTCTAGAATTAAAATATTAAAAAAAGTACGCCCTACAATTATTGGTGGTAACAACGCTAACATTATTTTAAAGTGGGCTTACGATTTTAAAACAGCAACTAACTCTAGAGTGTTTACAGTAAGTGACCTTATTCCCGGTTTTTATGGTGAGTCAGAATTTAACATAGCACAGTTTTCTGAAGGTGAGATTGTCAACAGGACGGCGTTTAACACGACAGGTTACGGAACTGTAATAACTGTAGGGATTGAAACAGACATTAATGGTTACGGAATGTCTATACAAGAAATGAACGTATTAGCGTTAGTAGGTAAAACATTATGAATGGATTTAATACTCCTGTATTTTCTGAGCCAGCGACTGCAGCCAACCCTTCTCAATCTTTTTTAAACCCAACGGAGGGGTTGTTTTCAGCCAACCCTTCTCAATCTTTTTTAAGCCCGATGGAGGGGTTGTTTAATACTCCTGTATTTTCTGAGTCAGCGACTTCAGCCAACCCTTTTCAATCTTTTTTAAGCGGGGCGCAGGGGTTGTTTCAGTCATTTGGTAGCCCTATTTTGGGTACTGCCGCTATTATGAATGCTTATAATAACCTTGGCGGTATTGGTACTGCTGCTCAACAAGGCGCACAGGCTATTGCTAATCAGCAGTTAGAGCAGACTCAATTTCAACCTTTTGGTCTTACTACAGGCACTGGATCATCTTTTGGCTACGATCCCCAAACAGGGAACGCTACAATAACTATCAGCGGTCCTGAACAAACAGCACAAGCTCTTGGATTAAACAGATACAATGAGCTAATGCAGATGGACCCTGAAGGTGCTGGTCGCATGGTAGGGCTAGGCAACACTTTAGCAACTCAAGGCGAAAATCGACTTGCTATAGACCCAGCTGGGATGGGAGATTTAAAGACAGCTTCTGAAGCAGCTTTTGGTATGGGTGAAGAGTTTAGAACTAAAGCTCAGTATGAACCTTCTGATATTAATTTAATGCGTTTTAAGTTTGCCGATCAAGTTCCCGGTCTGTTATCTCAACAACCTAGCGCGGCAATAGGACAACTAGGTCAGCAAGCTCTTGGTTTAGGTGCTAGTGGTTTAGCTACAACAGCCCCTCAAGATGTAGAGGCACTACGTAGGCAATACAGAGGCTTAGCAAGTCAGTCAGCACAAGATGTTTTAACGCCTACTGGAGCTAGAGAGCAGGACGTTTACAGCCGGATTAGAGCAACACAGTTAGGTGAAGAAGAAAGACAAAGACTACAGTTAGAAGAGCGTCTTGCTAATCAAGGACGTTTAGGTGTTCGTACTTCTATGTTTGGTGGTACGCCAGAACAGTTTGCTATGGCTAAAGCACAAGAAGAAGCACAAAACCAAGCATCGTTAATGGCTATACAACAAGCTCAGAGCGAACGACAACAAGCACTAGGCACAGCACAAACTCTTGGCGGTATGTTTGGTCAGCAAGCAGGATTGTCTAACACGTTGCAAAGTGCGGCACAACAGAGAGCAACACAGCTTTCACAGCTAGGTTTGTCAGCTAACCAGATTGAAAGCCAGCTTAGATCAGAAGGTCTAGGCAGAGCGTCTACAGCAGCAGCACAGTCTGCTTCACTAGCTCAAACTTCTGGTGCTTTGCAGGCACAAAAAGCAGGTCTTGATCTGCAGTACACAGGTCTTGGCGCTAACTTGGCACAGCAACGTCAAGCTATGGATGCGGCTAATCAGGCCCAAGCACTACAAGCGTTGCAAATGTCTCAGGGTATGTACACAGGCGCAGAGGCGTTGCGTGGAGCACAACAACAGAGAGCGGCTGCAGCCCTTTCTTCTGCTTACGTACCACAAGCACAGGCGCTACAAGCTTTGCAAGCAACATCGTTGTTCCCACAGCTACAACAAAGAGGTCAGCTACAAGGTGCTGGTCTGTATGGTGAGGCGGCTATGGGAGGTCTTGAAGCATTGCTGGCATCTGGCATTGGTCAGGCTAACATGATGGGACAGCTAGGCACAGGTCTTTTGACAGGAAGTATGGGCGGTGGTTCTGGAGGTTCTGGAGGTTTTAGCCTTCAAGATCTTTTAGACCTGCTTGGTCGTTAAACCCTTTAAAAGGAAAAAGTAATGGCAAAGTTTGGTGAAAGATTTTTAGCAAGTGTTGCTAATCCTACTTATGGTAGAGGGCTTTTTGATGTAGGTTCTTCTTTTGGTGCTGCTCCTAGACTTAGAAGAGAACGAGAAGAAAAAGAGCGTAGAGAAAAAGGCATGATGGGTGGTATGTTAGCCGCTCAACAAGCAGCAGCTGAGGGACGTTTTGATACTCAAACTATGAAATCATACATAGGCAGTATGCAAGGGCTTGGTGTTCCTACACAACAAATAATGTCAACACTTCCTACTTTGCAACAGACACAACAAGCTGGTGTCTTAAACAACAAACAAAACCAGTTAGTTGGTTTACAACAACAGCTTAATGAGCAGGCTAATATCTTACTAGAATCTGATGATATCTCTAGAAAAGAAGCAGCTAACTTTTATATAGATACTCTTGAAGAGCAGATGGTAGAGATTGCTAAAGATACAAAAGGTATTAATGCTGCTAACTTTGTTGGTATAGGTGATAAAACAAGAGCTGATGTTACTAAGGCTCAGCTTGCTCAGATTGAAACAAACGCTAAGATTAGTGGAGCGCAGCAGCAAATGGCTATCTCTGCTTTAGAGCGTTTACAGTTTGGTACAGAGGCATGGGATGCTAAAGCTGCAGAGTTAGAGAAAGCAGGTTTCCGCAAAGCAGTACAAACTGTTCGTCAAGCACAGCAACAGATTCAACTAGCTAATAAACAATTTGAAGATGATATGTCAACGTTTAAAAATCCTACTCCAACACAAATAAAAGAAATGGAAGATGGAGGTATTACTGTACCTAAAGATGCTATAGGCCAAAGACAAGCTTGGAGAGCCTATCTTAAATTTAAACGAGACAAACAAATAGCAGCTGCTACTGCTTATCTTGATCCTGTTACTCGTGAGCGAGCAGAAGGCCTTGTAAGGTGGACAATGCAAGGTATTGCTGAAAAAGGAGACTTTGTTGATATCTTTTATGATGACATTAATACAGTGATTGAAGACCTTACACCGGAACAGCTTAGTGAGATTAACTCTTTAGTTACTGGACGCTCTGAATCAGAAGTTGCTCCTATCGTTGAGCAGTGGCTAAGACGTAACTATCCTGAGCCTTTTGAAAGGTCTGAGAAGTTTATTCAAAACCAGCAAAGAGAAGCAAAGGCACGAGAAGAAGCACTTGCTGAAGTGTTTGATGCTAATCCTCAGCTTGATCCTAATGATCCTGTAGACGTAAGGCTAGCTACACAAAAACTTGATGAGTCTCTTAGCACAGAAAGATCGACAGAAACAGGGGTAGGTACTCCGTTTACTCCTGTAACTGCTCTTTAAAAGGTTTAATTAAATGGCGAGTACTAATAGTCGTAGAGGCTACACTCAAGGACTTCACGTTATAAAGTCTGGAGAAACTGCCAAACAAGTAGCTGACAAGTTTGATGTATCTGTGCGGGAGTTGCTTGAGTATAACAGTGCTGTCTTAGGTGATCGCTGGGATGCAGGTAAAGTTGTACGTGATCCTAAGCATAGAAAAAATACAGTTGAAGAAGCCATAGAGCTTGGTGCAACAGCAGAGCAGATTGGTCGCGCCCTAGGAATGTCTGTTGATGATGTAGTCTCTGAGTACAATGTATTGCGTGAGGATGAACTACAGGACATTCCAAAGCCTACTAAAAAACTTAAAGAAACTTTGAAAGAAATAGAAGTGCCTAAACGTTCAGGTAAAGTAGACGAGGTAAGAGTACCTAAGAGGTCTGGTCGCTTTGCTGATATTAAAGTACCTGAACGTGCTAAGAAAATAGTTCTTGAAGCGGTTGAGACACCTGAAAGATCAGGGCGTTTTGCTGAGATCAAAGTACCTGAGAGAGCTAAAAAGATACTACTTGAAGAAGTAGAAGTACCTAAACGTGCTGGTAGATTTCCTGAAGTAGCTGTTGATGCACAGCCTGTACCAACTGAACTGCTTCAGGAAGTAGAGACTCCTCGTCGTGCTGGTAAAGTAGATGAAGTCACTGTTCCACAACGTACACAAAAGGAAGTACCCGCTCCGTACACAGACTATGAATCTACTTTACCTGATTTAGACCCTTCTATGTATAGAAAAGATGGTAGTCGTAAATCTAGTAGCGGTTATTTAGGGCCACAAAAAAATAAAGAAACCGGACAAACTATGACTGAGTACACCATAGGTGTGCAGATAGACGGTAAAGAAGTTGAAATACCTTCTATGGTTCCCGGTCTTACTGATAAAGAAATCGATGCAATAAGAAGCGGTAAGGTTCCAAACAGTGTTGCTGTTAAAGCAAAAGCCCATGCTGAAAAAAGAATAGCCGAAGGTAAAAGTCCGTTTTATCAAGACTTAGAAGAATACACAGACTATGAATCTGCAATGGATCAACGTCTTGCTGAAGTAACTACACCTACTAGAAAGCCAGCAGAAACGCCAAAGCCTGAAGGTATTGTTATTCCTCAGTCTGCTATTGATATTATTAAGCCTCCTGCAAAAAAAAGAAAGACTGATGATATTGTCATACCTCAATCTGCCATTGATATTCGTAGAGAATTAGCTAACGAACAAGGTAAGCGTCTTGCCGCTCTTGTAACAGAAGCAGGAGAGGGTATTACTCTTGGTTTGCTGGGAGAGATGAAAGCTGCAATAGAGTCTGCTACTACTGATAAAACATATGATAGGGCTAAGGCTGAGTATGAAGTAGCACGAGAGCAGTTTCGCAAAAACAATCCTGAGTTGGCACAGCTTGCTACGCCTGTTGAATTGATATCTACTTTACCTACAGGTATTGGTCTTGCTCGTGGCCTAGCTAAAGCAGGCGTTACGTCTATTGCAGCACAAGCAGGTATTGAGTCTTCTATCTACGGTGTTGCTACAGGTGAAGGGTTTGAAAACAGGTTGTTCCAAGGTATAGGTTACGGTGCATTAGGCGCTTTGACAGGAAAAGCCTTTGATAAAATACTAGACCCTTCCTTCACCAAACGTTTTAACACCATTGAAGAGTTCAACAAAGCCCGTGCTCAAGCGCAAGAAGAATTAGTTGTCGCTGCTAGGATGACTAGAGCGCCTGAAGATATAACTAATGCAGAGCTAGCTACTCAATTACTCATGCGAGAGATTGAGTTTCTTGGAGATGTTGTAGGTAGACAGGGCGCGTTACCTAAAGACTTAGCACCTTTTTATCAGCGCATGAAAGGGTACGCTGAAGACATGGGCGTGGACATTCGTCAGCTAAACAGAGTAGTACGCTCTGATAAAGCTATTAAAGATTTGCGTAAGACTTTAGATGAGCCTTTTGAAACTCTTGATGACATGGCGCATCTACGTCAAGACTTATTAGACATGACTACTGGTCGGCTTGCTGCTGACGTAGGTCGTACTATCCCTGAAGCGCAGAAAGCTCTTGTTCGATTTAGGCGTTTAGCTTCTCCTCTTGCTACTCTTGCTGAAGATACAGTAGGCGTTGCTTTTTCACAGCGTCTTGTCAGGGCTATGAACAGGGTAACAAGGAAACAAACTGAGCTTGATAATATGTGGAAAGGGATGGAACCGTTCCGCGAATTAGCATCTTCTAATCCTAAGTTTAACGATCTACTACTAGACGCAGTGAATCCACGTTTGTCTTTAGAGTTTAAAGAAAAATCTTTGCAGGCTGCTATGAACTTAGCTAGGGCTAAAATAGGTAAAGGAGCACCTGAAAGACTGCAAAAGTTCTTTGATGACAACGTTGCATTTTCTAGTAGATACCGCAGACAGGTAACAGCGGGAGAAGTAACTCCTGTGTGGATGCACTCTGCTCCTGAATCAGTAATGAAAGATGCTTCTCTAAGGACTTATAGAGATAGAGCCGCAGTTAAAGCAGAGGATGCAGCCTCTAAGAATGTTCAACGTCCTTCAATGAAAGAGTGGAGAGCTACTAATGCTAAACGTCCTCCTGAAAAACAGCAGGAGTATGCAAACATTTTTGATTCACACTGGACATGGCAACGTCAGACTCTTACCAGAATGGAAATAGGTGAGCAACTTGGTTTTAGGACAGCAGGTAAACCACTTGTTGTAGGTAAAAACCTAGACCCTAAAGCTGTAAAGGAAGGTGCTAGTGAGTTAGAAGCTACTGCGTCTTACGAGGCAGGTAAGTTCCGTTTGTTTGATGACAACATCATTGAAGAAGCCTTAAAGCGTGAGGGTTATTCTGACGTACAGATTAAGAATGCACAACAAATTATTGATGACTTAGGTATTAACGCTAACAAAGGGATGGCGAGTGAGTTGGAGATTATTCGTAGTCTTGGCTACGTAGGTACTATTGCTAATCCTTATGGCGCTTTGATGAACGTCCACGATTTGTTTAATGCTTCCTTTGAACTTGGTCTAGGCAACGTAATTAAAGCTGTGTTTGCTAAAGGCGGTGTTGAGTTTAGCCCTGCTGATATGGGACTAGCTCGTCAGGTGTTTGGTGAGTTTGTACGTAAGGCTCGTAAAGGAACTCAAAAAGATATAGACGCTCTTGGTGGTTATACTTCAGGTAATAGGTTTATTGAAGGTGCTGCTAAAGCCAGTGAAGACTTGCTTGAGTGGTCTATGAAGTGGTCTGGATTCTCTAAACTAGATCAGTTTGGTAAAAGTCGTATCATGGGTGCTTCTTTTAACAGAGCAAGACAAGACATAGCTGATGGTAGTTTTGATACTAAGTGGCAGTACAGTTTTAGTAAGCCTGAGATACAACAATTAAAGAAAGATATTGCTGATGGTGTTACAGACAGTGAGCTAGTACGTGATCTTGTTATGTTTGATCTGTTCAAGCTACAGCCTATCAACGCTGCTGCACAAACGGCAGCAGGGTTAGCTACTCCTAATGCTCGTATTTTTTATATGTTAAAAGGTTTTGCAATCAAACAGTTTGATTTGATGGAGCGTAGGATATACAGAGAGTGGGAAGCTGGTAACAAGAAACAAGCACTAGAAAACTTAGCTAAGTACATTGTGTTGTCAGGTGGTGGTTATGGTGTAGTTAACGAGGCTCGTCAAGTACTGAAGGGGGAGTCTCCTGACCCAGTAGAAGGCGCAGTGTCTGCTCTTTACCAAATAGGATCTGTTGTTACGTTTGGTGCTATGGGCGCTAACGACTACGGTTATGATAAGTTTATGAATGATCCTTTAACTGCAATGTCTACTAATGTGTTGCCTCCACTGGGTGCTACTCTTCCCGGTGCAGTCTTAGAAGACATCGCCGATGCTTTTAGGAAAGGTGATCCTTTACCTGATGAAACAATCTTTGCTTTACCAATTGTAGGTAAAACACTCAAAGGAGTTTTTGACGAATGAACGACGATAAACACACAGTAAGTTACACATCTCACGACTATCACAGTATGTGTCAGCGTTCTAAAGAGCGTATCAAAAAGATGCAGAAGGAAGGAATACCTACGCCTCATGACCCGAAAGACAAGCCAGAAGACGTAGGTAAGTCGGAAGGTTACTCTATGATCTTTATATCATAGTTCACAGTTGTTACCTGTGCAGGCCAGTTGCTGTGACCCTTCAGTCATATCGCTGGCCTCTTCTATATCCCACGATATCTCTTTCGGAAAGTCCTTAGCTAACTGGTTGTAAGTTTTCTTATCAACAGGTTCATATGGTGCTTGAGCATAGCTGTGATCTGAATAAGGTAGAAAACTAATACCTGATACCTTATCAAACTTGTTGTACAACCACTGTCCTACCTCAAGGAACTCATCATCACGGTAGTAGCAAGTCATTGATGGCTTATGCTCACACCAGTAGTCCTGATATATTTCCCACAGATCTAACTGCTCCATAGCGCCCATGTCTGAGGCTGTCACAGCGCCTTCAGGAGACGCGATAGGAAAGGAGAATACCTTAGTACTGGGTGACATTAGATCGTCCTCCACAGGCACACCAGCGTCCTCTAACACGCTGCATAGTGGATCACGAGCATCTGCGCGTACTCGTCGAATGTACTGCGAGCTATAACGAGGATGGATACCACTAGCGCTATCGACCAGCTGACTAACAGTACCGCTAGGCTTAATCGCAGTAATAGCGACAGAAGGGTTAATGCCAAGTTTCTTAGCCCACTGCTCGTTAGTGACGATAGCTTCATTACGCATCTCCGTTAGCCACTTCTTGAGTTTTGCTTTGTCTTCTCGTCCTGATAGTACAGGATGATCCATGATACCAGTAAGACTAACACCTAGTAGTGCTTCTTCCTCTGTGTTTGTCTTCCATATATTTCTTAGGTATCGGAAGTCTGTGAGGGTAGCCTGTAGAGTTCCAAGGATAGATGCAATGCGTACTTTTCGTTTGAGGCTTGCGAGCGTATCGGATGGCCTGATAACAACTTCAGATAGGTTGCAGAACTGGTAAGGTCTGAGGATGATTTCACTACATGGATTAGTTCCAAAATCATAGGTAGCATCTCGTCGCTCGTTTCTTGCAGCTTGCTTTTGACTTGCCACTCTAGAAAAGACACCGCGTTCACCAGATCTTGATTCATATAAACTAGTCCACTCATTTAGGAATGCTTCAAAGTCTGGCTTCTCTGTGTAACAAGCAGAGTTGTTAGCCAGCCCACGTTGGGGTTCATCAACCCACCACTGCCCATGCTTACAGCGGCGTAGCCTATCGTCCGTTAGGTTGGAGAGACTGATGAGGGCGCTTCGTCTGACTCCTCCGACAACGACGATTTGAGCAATCTTACAGCAAAGATCGTGGCATTCAATGGACGTAAGGCGGCGTCCAGCTGCTCCTTGAAAGAGTTCGATTGTGAACTTGAAAAGATCGACGAGAGGTTCAGGACCACTTGCACGGCCTCCGAAAGTCTTGAGTGGGGAACCTGCAAGTCGTACTCTGCTAACGTCCCATCCGGGAACTTGACCTGAATACAGCAGTGATACCAACTCCCTAAACGATTTCGCCCATCCGATCTTCGAATCTGCAACATTAATAACTGTGTCGGTTTCATGGAATGTCTCCGCTACTTCTGGCAGCTTTGCTATGTACTGCCGTTCAACACTAAACCCTACACCTGTTCCGCACATCAGGACGTACATCATCTCATCAAATGCTTTGGGATGGTCGATAGGTAGGTAGCTACAGTTAAACCCTGCTACGTTGTCACGATCCAGTGCCTCACCTGCGGTCATCAGTGCTCGCATAGACGGCATTACATCTAGATCTTGAATAGCTTTAGATATCTCTGATACATCAAAGTCATTTAGTTCAGCACGATCTACCCAGTAGTTAACGTAGCGGTTGACGGTTTCTTCCCACGTTTCTCTACGTTGTTCTTCTGGTAGGTATCGTGCGTAGCGGCTCTTGTGTATGTACTGTTGATATGCGTCCAATTATGTTACTCCTAAAGTTTCGTTTAATATTGCGGCTTGTGCCAATCCAAGAAGCAAGTATACACCATCTGGGTATTGTTCGGTAGCCGTGACTTCAAACACTTCTCCGTCTTCGTACATCACAACAACACACTTAACTGGTTTGTCCTCGTCTTCGTACTCCCTGCTACGCATAGCTAGGGCTGCTAGAAACTCAGATGTTTTAACACCTGTGTCTTCTTTCTTTCCAAACTTACCTTCTACTATCTTCATTGTATCTCCCGCTGTATCAGCATCTCAAGATAATGAATAGCTTTACGTAAGTCTTCTACTCCGTTCTTATCCTTCCAACGAGTAATGTACTTTACTGCGTTCGCTTCGCACCAATCCAGCTTGTTAGCAATGATGAAGTCAATAGGTTGTATCTCGTACCTGTTGTAGTGAGTACCACCTACCTGACGTTTGATGGGGTGTTGGTCTTCAGGGTGGTACAATTTGCCATAAGCTGTCTTGCTGGCTTTGTCCCACTGTTCTGGTGTTGCTTCGTTAATAGACATCTTGCTCCTCTAAGTCAAACTTCCAACTGTTAATGTCCACCTTGTCAGCGAACCGCTCAACCAACTCTTCGGATGTAATCTCCAACGCCTCCATGATAGTCACTTCATCGTAGCGTTTAGCTATCCGTTCAAGTATCTCGTCAAGAGTTAGCACCGTACTTCCCCCGTAGATAGGACATAGACACAGGCATCTCATCAAACGTCCCGTTGTCTACCTCGTTGAATACCCACAACCCAGACCATGATCCGTTAGTTTGAGGGTTCAGGTACTCCTCGTCGTGTTGGTAATAGATACCAGCAAACAAGGATGTCATTCTTTTTCCTGCTGCGTTTCTGTCAAAGGCAATGTCTCTGTCTTGTACGTGTCCCATGACGCATGACATATGTTTCTTTTGGAGCAGTAGCTTTGCATTAGTAACTGGCCTGCCCATGACACCGCTAGTGAAAAAATGACAATAAGCAATGCCGTCCACAATAACCGGCTGAAGGTACGGATATACTTCCCAGCCTCTGAGATTGAGATCTTCATAACTCATCAAGCCTTCTAGCTTTGCATCGTTCTCTACCGCACGTTCGATACGTTGTTCGTGATTACCAAGGGTGAAGATAAGGCGGGGCTTCCATACCTTCTTCTTCATCCTACGCATACGAGACTGCTCTGCCCTGATGCAGTCCATGAACACCTGCATAGCCTCGTTGCCAGCCTCTACGTCAGCAGAGTAACGCCTACCTTCGAACGACTTCTTACCCACATCGTATGATGATAGCGATGGGAAGTCCCAATGATCCCCCAGATGTATGATAGTGTCAGGTTTGATAGCGGCAGCGTAGCGTCCTGCCCAGACCATGTGGTCAATAGGATGTTCTGGTTTTATCTGAGTATCAGGTATTACTAAGTGTCTCATCTTCTCCATCCTGTAGGTATTGTTTCAAGAGTGTACCAACGGAATCCATGCTTCTCTGCCCACTCTTCCATTGTGTAGCGTGTACCGTCCTTTCTTCTTCGTGATCCCGGCATGGGGGTCTTGGCTCGTTGGAAGAGAAATACCAGCTCCTCCTTTGGGCTAAGTGTTTCTGAGATGATGACATACTTACGTGCCTCGTCAGATGTACGGAACCGTCCCTTTGCTTCTATGTACCATGTCTTACCACGGTGCGTATAAACAAAGTCAGGCTCGTAGTGTTTAGGAACAAGATAAAACAGTCGTTGTTCTGGGTGATACTCACAGCCCTGCATAATCTCATGGGCTTCTTTCTCAAACTTGGAATCAAACTTCATCAGAGTTTAACCATTCTTGTCCTTCCTCTGTTTTTAACCACTTTTTTAATTCGTTGTCGCTGTGGTTAGCAACTTTTACTCTTTCTTCTTTAGTTAAAATTCTTTCGCAAGCTGTAGAGAACAGCTTTAAATCATACAAGCATTGCTCTAGCTGCATATCGTTTAGTTGCATAGCTATTCTTGCGGTGTTAGCATCGTTGCTTGTGTTGCAAAAATTCCAAGACTTCGCGCGTTCTTTAGCTTCTTCTTTGTTGTAGTAGTAACACATAAAGTCTTCGCCGGGATCAGCCCACCTGTTATCTTCAAAAGCACAGTACTCTTTTCCGTCATAATCTGTCTGCTTACAAACTTCCCAGTAGTACTCTAAAAATTCTTCTTGGAGTCTATCAAACATTTTTTTACATTCTTCTTTGTCGTAATAGCAGTCCCCCAGATTGGTGTCTCCGTAAGTTACAAAAAAGTTTAACGCTGCAACCACCCAAGAAAACTCGTGATAATCTTTAAGATGTAGTTTGTATGGTTGTTTCATTCTTTTACCCATAACTAAATCTCCGTTGGCTTGGTGTACCTATCGTCAGGTGAACGTAACAAGTACAAAAGGTTGAGACTTTCTAGTAGTCTGTCTTCATCCAACTCGTTATCCCAGTAGTGAGTAAGACAAGCACTGTAACATTCCCACTCTGTTGTACACGGGTCAATGATCTTATCAGCTTTCTTAGGACCAACTCCATGTATGCCCGGTATGTTGTCAACACGATCACCCATCAATGCCTGCTTGTACAGCCAGCGCATAGCATCATCTTCTTTAAATGCATTTAAGTTTTTCTTGGTGTAGTCATACATGCGACAAGGGATCTGTTTGAAGTCTTTGTCCAATGAACAGATGATAACATCGTGGTCTAGCTCAGTTGCCTTGATAGCAATAGCATCGTCAGCTTCCATGCCATTGACAACCTGTGCGTTCCACTCAGATACCATGTAATCACGTAGCAGATTCTTGTGTACTGGTACTCGCTTGTTGTCGCGGTTACCTTTGTAGGGTTGGGTAGTGGCAACCTCGTCCCTGAAGTTACCCTTACCCGTTAGGTAGACAACGCTGGATGTGTAGTGTTCAGACAAGTCCATGACCATTTCGGACAGGTAGTTGTCTAGGGTCTGCGTTGCAACGTCTCCACTCTCTTCGTCACAAGCAAACCCTACACGGTACACCAGCATATCACCATCAATCAGTATCACAGAGCTTCCATCTCTTCGATCTCAGGTGCGTACTCAACAACGTCACTAACTACAAGACGCTTGAGCGTGGCACTACGACCTTTCTTCTTGAGGTATTCCCAATCGTAGTACCCGATGAGACATCTAGCTTTGGAACCATTACCCACAACGACTCCCGATTCTGTGTCATCCATGTCATCTCGTGGTGTTCGTCCCTTGATAAGCAACTCTGATCCGTCAGGGTTGAAGGCTCGGTACTTGTTGTTAGACTTACAGGTGATGTAGTTTCCACGCTCATCTCCCTTGTTGTTGATGCTCAATCCCATGTCTTCCAACGCAGTCACAGCAGCGTCAGATAGATTAGCAAGATCCACTGTGTACTTACCAGCTAACTCATTCTTGTGAGTCAGGTTAGGCCAGAACAAATCACAGTTAACCATTACGTTGGGTGCTTGGTCAGACATATTAGCATTCTCCTGCTAGTTAAACTTACCCTAATATTATACCACATAAAATAGAATTGTGCTAGTGGGTATCTGCCCAACTATTACCAACTCTATACTCTCCGTCCAACGGACAGTTCAGTTGCAGGACTTCACCTGCGAATACCATTGCGTTGACGCACGACTTGCCAATGAAGTCTGCATCTTCTGGGCGGCACTCTATCTGCCACTCATCATGAACCTGTGCTACTAGCTTGAAGTCAACATGAGCCAGTAGGTCATACAAAATAACAATAGCCTGCTTCATTACCACAGCACCAGCGCCCTGCAGTAGTGTGTTCAGTGCGGCGTGTTGTGATCGTACACGTATGCGTCTACCATCCAATCCAGTGAGGAACCCTGTCTCTGCATCATTCAGTACCTCTGAACGTAGCTTTGCCAGCGCAGGTGTGTTCTCTAGGAACGCTGCCTTGAGTCTCTTACCATGAGCGGCACTGCCCCCTACGACACTACCTATCTTGGCATCACCTGCCCCGTACAAGAACGCATAGATAAATGTCTTAGCCTGATCTCTTGTTTCTAATCCTGCGGCTGTCTGATTAGCTGTGTGTATATCACCTGATAATATCTCGTTGGTGTAGGATTCATCATCCATGTAGTGTGCAAGCATACGTAGCTCAAGACCGCTGGCATCAGCACCAACCAGAACACGGCCTTCAGGTGTGGTGAACAGGTCACGACACTGCTTACCATACTCAGCCCTTACAGCAGGTATCTGAGCCATGTTCGGAGAGGAGTGTGCCATCCGTCCGGTGACAGCTCCGATGTGCCTGACGCGGCCATGTATTCTGTTGTCTTCGCCCACTGCTTTAATCCACGAGTCAACATGAGAGGCGCGTTTCTGGCAGAGAAGGTAACGGAGAATAATCTTCGCTTCGGGAATATCAGTCTGCTTTTTAAGAGTCGCCTCATCGACTTTCGGTTTTCCTGCGGGAGTGAGTTCCTTCCACACAGCACCCTTGCCAGCAAGCCGCTCTGCAATTTGTTGTCTACTACCGACATTGAATACCGTAACTTTGTCCTTGAGTTTCTTACCTGTCTTGTCACTGTACCTCTCCTCTACTATGGGTGGGAACACTTGTTGTAAGTCTTTCTCAATCCTGTGCATACGTGTGGTGAGTTCTTCGTACAGCTGTACTGCACCGTCCTTATCAAACTCAAAGCCGTTGTCTTCCTGATCCTTACAGATGAATGCAACGCTGTGTTCAAGGTCAACGCAGTGCTGACTGAATCCAAACATCTGCATCTGTCCCATGAGTGCATCATGCAGGCGCTGGGTCACATCAACGTCACGCTTGCAGTACTCAATCATCTCAGGTGATAGTTCATCCCACTCATCATGCTCACCCTTAGCAAACCCAAGCCTACCACCCCATGCAGCTAGGCTGTGACCACCATCTAGGTCAGGGTGGAACAGGCGCGACAGTACTAGAGTATCGACAACTCTATGTGCTGGTATACGGATGCCCCACAGTTTACGCATAACAGGAAGATCATAACCAATAAGATTGTGTCCACATACTTTGCCACCTTTCGCCAGTTCATCCATCAAGCTCCGTCTAGATAAGTGCGTCAAGTGAGCTTCGTTCGATCTCTTTGTAACCACACAGTGTATCTTCGTAGGGTTCAGGCCGTCTGCCTCTATGTCTAGAAACACAGTATTCGTAGTAGGTGAGATCAAGCTGTTGTCCTTTTGTAAGTTCATGACCACTCTCCCTCATCTCCATGTTCTGTTCCTGTTGCATAATCCAACTGCTCATCCTCGACATAACGTAACTCCTCTAAGTCATATAGGTCAGCATAGTCTATGTTACCTACTGTTGTCAAGTCATCATCAGCAAGGAACCGACTACACTCATTACACAAATCAACGAACTCACCACTACCACTGAACTTCTTGGTCAGTTCGTAGTTCGTCATGATCTTGTCACACGCTTTGCACCTCATTCAATAATCTCAGTGAGCCTCCCCGTATCCTTGTTATACATCAGCGCCGTAGCTGGCCCTGTCATTCCACTGAATCTGTTCTTGAGTACACGCACGTTGGTAGTGTTGCGTACCATAGGATCTTCTGCTTGTGCGTTACGCTCTAATCCTAACACGATATCACTTAGCTGTGCTATCGCTGCTGAACCACGTAGTTGTCCAAGGCTGGTGTATGCACCGTCCTCATGTCCCTTACCATCAGGCCGCTTCAGGTGTGATACAACAAACATACACACACGCATCTCCTGACAGAACATACGTAGCTTGGTCATGATCTCATCGATGGCCTTACGCTCATCACCGTTGTCCTGATCCGACACCAGTATTGAGATGTGATCCAGCACTATGTACTGCACACCCAACACCTTGATCTGATAACGGAACCGTGCCAGTACGTTCTCAATCTTGTTGGAACCAAAGGTATCCCAAAGTACAACACGGTCATCAAGGTCAAGACTATCAAACACTTGGTCTACCTCACTGGCTGAGTAGTCACAGCCCGGAAGGTGGATAGGCTTGTTGATCTGCAGTCCCACTAGACCACGAGCAGTACGGTCAGGTGTCTCCTCAAGGAACGCTAGCCCTACCCTGTCGTTGGTCTGCCCAAGGATAGAGAACACTAGCTCACGCATGAACGTAGACTTACCCAGACCAGAGCCAGCACATATGGTGACAAGCTCAGTCGGACGTACACCAAACGTCATGTCATCTAGTCCCTTGTATGGGTAACGTACCTCTGCCTCCTCCAATGGTTTCTTCAGCGCCTCACGCAGAGAACCCAGCATCACCATACCATCAGGTGTGTAGGTCTTCGCCGCCCACCACCTCTTGATGAAGTCATCCTTGTCTGCGTTCATCAGGTAGTCACACGCATCCTTGTGTTCACCATGATGGAAGATCCTCGCCTTACCACCAAAGATATCAGCACACTCTAGAGCAGCAGAGCGGCCATGATCGTCGTTGTCAAAGCAAAAGATAATATTATCGTACTGATCCAAGAAGTCGTAGGATCTGCGGCAATCAGCAGCAGCACCTTGGGCGCCATTACGAATAGACACAACAGGATACTTGCCACCAAACATTTGATAGGTTGCCAAGGCATCGAACTCTCCCTCCACTACGGTTATGTATTGACCACCACTGGGGAATAGGTGCTGACCATACAGCCCAGCCTTCTTCCAATCCCCACCAATCTTGAACTGCTTGTCAGGATACCTAGTCTTCACCGCCACTAGCTCACCGACAGGATCATGATAACCAAACAGAATGTTACCTGCCTTCTGTTGTGCTGAGTATGCCGCCATCGTAGTAGCTGTCAACGCCCTGTCCTGATAGCCTCTGTATGGCTCTGTGAAGGCCGCTTTGTCGAACCCTTGTCCGGGTACTACTCGTTCCTTTATGTCGCTCACAGAGCCTCCTGTGTCCTCTGACGGGGTGAACTTAGCACAAGCAAAGCAATAGCTAGATCCATCCTCGTTGTATGACAATGCATCACTAGAACCACAGTCATCACATTGCTGGTGTAGCTTGACGAATGCCATCAGTGTAGTGCCTCCGCATCTCCAAACAATTCTGTGTACTTGTCGAGTACTTCATCATGACTCAACTCCTCGCTCATCATAGCACGAGTCAGCTGGATGTACATCTGTATCAATTCCAGAGCAGGAACAGATTGCAGCTGGTACTCAAGTAACTCTTCAATCATTTCATCTTTAGTCATACTATGTAGTTCCTATGTATTAGTAATAGTATTAGTAATAATATTAATACTTAGTTATCTATATAGAGAGTATAACACATTCCAAAAGAAAAAGTAAATGTACTATTCACACTGTTTGATAACTCTCCCCTTCTCACCGTGGTATTGCTCAACCTCCATGTCGAGCAAGCACAAGAACTTGTCTAGTTGACCTGACCGCTTGAGTTTCCACAGCGCCCTGCGTTCGATGTTGCGTACTGATTCACGCGAGATGCCCAACACCTCTGCTATCTGCGCGTGTGTCATACCGTCCCTCATGTTAGAACCTCATCATTGATCTATCTTTAAGCTTGACTAGCTTGCCATTCTTACCACAGTACAGGTCAACAAATAAGTCAGTCTTCATTGCCTTCTCACTCTTGAACACCATGTACTCCACACCGTGATCTGGTTTGAAGTCACGTAGGCGTTTGACCACACGGTACACAGCAAGGCGTCCCGGCTTCGACTCATCAACAGGTGTAATGTAATAACTCATAGCTCAATCCACCTCCCAAAGGCTTCGTCTAGTTTACGGTACACATTGTCGCACCACTCGTTAGCACTGTAGTCAGAGATGACAATCATAGGCTCACGCTCTGACCCGTTGTTGTAGATCAAAGAGAACCACCCACGACAGTTACCCTCCACATCGTATGCCTCCACCTGATCCATCTCAGTCTGTGCTAGGTTCTTCAGGATGTGCAGCTTGTCACTACACCCATGCACAGATAGTTCTTCACCGTCCCACACTGACACCTTACCACTGTCCCACAGGCACAGGTCCACCAGCTTCTGAATCACAGGCCGTTCACACGGTGCTGCATACTCTGGATACTTGTTGTCAAATACAACTACCATTTGCTTTCCTCCATGTCATCTGCAATAAGATCATAAATATAAGACGAGTTGAACCAATCAGTAACAGGCTGACCACGTACTCGTATAAAGTAATCATCAACCATACCTGTCATTTCGTCAAACGAGTACTTGATCGTGGCACATACTGTCATCCACGGGCAGTCAAGCTCTGTGTCAAACGTTCTGTGTATCATCGCTTCCCTCCAACACGTTTATCATTCGATCAAGGTGTTCCAGCGCCGCTGTCTTACCCAAGGCCATACCGTGCATGAAAGATCCTAAGCTAGTATCAAACCTATCACGCTTGTACCTACGCATATCTCTCAGGTTCTGCGCCTTACAGTCACGCAAGTTCTGTCTGAAGTTACGCAGTTCTGTCAGTAGATCAGGACTCATGTGTAGTCTCCTCCTTCTCAGTTATTACAGTATGGTTCAACGCCAACAGATCGTCAATCCTCTGCTTCAACTCCTTAATCTGGTTCTCCTTGGCAGTCAAGTTACGCACCTGAATAGCATGACCATACTCGTACACATCCTTGACCAGTGTCAGTGCAGTCTCCACCGTCAACACGTTCGACACCTTCTCTAAGAATGATGAAGGCTCCTCAAGCATGTACTCTATGATGTCACCATCACTATACCCCCACTGCTCCATCAACTCCATAGCATCGTTGATGTTGTCAGGCTCCATGTACTCCATGATCTCATCATCATAATCAGACAGATCAATGGTGTGGTACACTTCAATTTCGCTACTTCTCCAACCCATGATACTTCTCCTTAGTTAAATGCATTTAAGTTACAGCGTCTCTCAACGCGACTACTTAACGTGCTCGACAATGACTGATGCCGTGTCGAACTTGTAGCACAACTGGCAGTCGATACACTTCTGCCCCGTGCAGTTTGCATCACCACGATACTTCTTGGTGACGTTGTTGAACACACGATGAAAACCACGAGGTGGCTTACGCATCACGCGATCAATCTTGGGATTACTGTAAACAAGAATCATATTCTCAGGTACATGATGCCTGTTGGGACGCACTATGTCAACTCGCTTAGTCCACAGCGCAAACGTACAGTGACCATTACTCTCTGCTATGTCACACAGATTGAGGAAGTGGGTGTCATTGATTAACTCCCCGTGACCATGAAACCGCACGAATGCGGCGTTGATCTTGGGTATGTCAACCTCCCTATCACTACTAAGTATGTCACTATTACGCTGGAATGATGGTTGACAATTCTTACGATAGGTACTCAGCATCCGCTGGCTGTAACACATCGTACAAATGTTGTCCTTTCCACCACTCTTGTACTGCTTGACACAGTACGGGTTCGTCGCTGTGTTGGTATTGATAGCAGGAATACCCGCTAACTTACCACTCATCTTGGATACACTAACTCTACTCATACAGTCTGTCCTCCTCCTCCCTAGATAAAACCATTGCATCAATATTATCAGGGCTACCCTCAATGATTAACTGCTGCATATTCAGGCAGTCCGTCTCCGTACCCCTGTACACAATGGCAGTGCCAAGCCAGTGCTTGCTGGAATCCCAGACAAATACCCCGTAGTTTGTGAAGTCCATCACTCCTCCTCAGTTATCAGTATCCAATCGGACGGGTCTTCTTGCGCGTCGATCCACGCCCACGCTTCTTCGTTGCTGTTGAAGTACAGCACATCCTCAAACGAGATGGTAGCTGCGTTGAATACTCTTACCATGTCACTTACTCCTCAACTATGAGTGTAACCATCAGTCTCAATGGCGAGCCACATACCACACCACGGCACTACGACTGCACCATCCATACAAAAACCAGACTCAACACTACGCCTAAACTGTAGGTAACTCAAGTCTGATCC
>Ga0208917_1000136_pt1 | contig 35878 bp, 50 predicted proteins | sample DEB08_DNA_10_FD_185500 | JGI IMG/M metagenome (GOLD analysis project Ga0208917, IMG submission 185500) | Aqueous microbial communities from the Delaware River and Bay under freshwater to marine salinity gradient to study organic matter... | ecosystem: Environmental > Aquatic > Marine > Coastal ...
AGTCTATGTTTCTTGGGTTGCGTATGCCTAAAGCTCTAAGCATAGCAGTGAGTTGCCATGGCTTCTTCTCTGATTCCAGTGGCTTGAAGTCCACATGTTGCATGAGTAAGTCTTCGACTGCACCTTGAGTTCTGAATCCTTCATTTGATTCTTGTAAGAGTTCTCTCTCTTCTTTTGTTAGGTACCAGTTCTTCTCGCCTTGTTTATAAAGCGTAGCTTTGACCTCTGCCCACATTTGTTGCATGTCAATCCCATGATGCGGATTGATGTCTGTAACTTTTAAACACCAAAACCTTCTGTTACCACTACCATCCATGAGGAACTCAGGTTCATTCACTGATGCAAAAAAAGCTGTGCGTCTTTGATAATTGGTAAAGGTTCGATCATATGGCAATCGCATCTCATCAGACTTAGAAGTAATGAAAGCTTTGAGTTGGTTGATGTCTGCTTTCTTAAAGGTAGACTCTAATTCTCCAAGCTCTACAATCCAGTGACTCACAGCCTTCTTTACGCTGTCTTTATCTTTTGGATCAAGGGTAGCACCTTCGAGCAACCAACCTTTGTTAAACTCAGCCAAGCGTTTGAACCAAAGTGTTTTACCTAGTCCTTGCTTACCTTGGAAGACCAATAAGCCTTCTAGCGATACACCGTCAACCTCAAAAGCCGCAGCTACACATGATAGCAACCACTTTCTCATCAGCATGTGTTTGAGTCTCTCATCCTCTGCTGTGACGGTATCGCAGAAATCCGTGACACGAGACACACCATCCCAAGGCTTACTATCAATCCATCGGGCAACAGGATTGTGTTCTTGGGCGATGATTTTCATCGCATCACGGACTCTTTGATGGGGTACAAAATTCTTAATGCACAAGTTTTCTAGTTCAACCAAATGTGCTTCGTCTTTTAAATCTGCTATGGGTTTGAAGTTGGGTATATCTATGTCAATGCGTTTTTTAATCACATCGTAATAACATTCAATGCCATAAGTTTTCATGAGTGCATGATAGTTATCTGTGGTAGCCATGATCCGACCTTGCGTGGTTTTTTCAAACTCTACGAGGTCAGGGACATCCACCTTCTTGGTAATGATCTCACCTGTGACTGCTTTTTGATCGTTGAAGTCCATACCTTCTTCTGTTGGCATCACCACCTCAGCGTTAGACTTTTGTGCCGCTTCTATTGCTTTCTTCTCACCAATACCATTGACATCATTATCTGCATAAATAATAAACTCTTTGTTTGGAATGGATTCCATGAACTTGGTATTAATAGATAACAAGTTTCCTGCATTAAAACAAACCACCATGGGAATGTTTTGATCTTCAAAGATAGTCGCACAAGTTGCGTAACCTTCACCGAATCCTATCTTTTTAGATTCCTTTATTAAATGTGTACCTATTAAAAAGAAACAACCCCCTGTTCGACCACCTGCAAGAAAGCGTTTCGATCCATCAGGCATGATCGTCTGCAAGGACCACATCTTGCCTTTCTCATCAATGATGGGTATCAAGAGCTTGCCATTGTGTTCTCTCAAGTTGTGTGAGCGTACATTTTTAGAATCTAAGTATGGATGCGAGTCACAGGGTTTGCCTGCATCCCAAATCATTTTGGCTTTCTTTGCGACCTTTAAATGTTTTTGTTCTTGGTCTTGTCTTGCCTGTTCTCTAAATTTCTCCAGTGCCTCATAGTTGACCTCGGAAGATTTCCGTGAAGATAATTTAAAGTTATGAGTTTGTCCTGTTCGATAGTCAGAGGCAAAGCCAATAGGTGTGCCAAAGTTATCATAGTAAGCATAGTAACCTGACATAGCTCTTTTGTTATTAACCACCGTGTAAGCTCTTTGTGGCTTTTCGGGGTTAGGTTCCAGTGTGTCATGTTTTGGTTCAAATCCATGTTTTTTTAAGAACTCTGTGAACTTACCCATTGACTCCATGGTCAAGGGTTTCTCATACTCCTTGCCTCCGCCTTTAATATTTTTGATTCCCATACTTGCCCTCTCTGTGAAACTTCTATATTATGTTGTGTTGAATACCTTACAATATACTTTGTTTGGAATAAATAAACAATAATTATTTTTATTGAGGAGAAAAAATATGGCTTTAACAATAAGCGAAACTGGTAACGGTGGTTACGAAACCATTGCCAAGGGTAGATACAAAGCAACCTGTTATAGAATTGTTGATGTGGGAACACACAATGAAACCTATGAGGGTGAAACCAAAAAGCGTCACAGTGTATTCTTATACTGGGAACTAGATGAGAAGATGTCAGACGGCAAACCTTTCTCAATCATGAAACAATACACACTTTCTTTAAATGAAAAGTCTGCTTTGTTTTTACATTTATGTGCATGGCGTAATAAAAAGTTTACCGATGATGAGCTTAAAGGTTTTGATTTAACCAACATCTTAGGATGCACTTGTGAACTTGAAGTTGAATACACTTCAGGTGGTAATCCAAAAGTAACTGCTGTCTATCACCCTGAAGGTGGTGTACAAAAAGTTGCAACAGTTAACGAGCAAGTAGCTTTCGATGTTGATGAGTATGCAAAAGACAACAAAGAAATGTGCGATGTGTTTGTAAATTTACCTGAATGGGTTCAAAATAAGATCGATGAATCTTTTGAGGTGGTAGCATCTAACAAAGCTGAAAGTGCTAAATACCAAAAAGACGAGTCAACAGAGTTTTCTTCTCTTGATAACTTGGCTGACAGTCAAAAATCAATCGAGGAACAAATCCCGTTTTAACGGTTTGGGCTACTAGGTCATGATATATATTTCATATTTGATTCTCCATAACAAATAGATTTAGTAGCCCCCCTTTTATACCATGGGTGATGTAATAGATTTTGAACCACGCTTCGATGTCGTGGTTTACGAAGAGGGAGTGTATGACGACATGCCTTTCCCTGAATACAATGATCTTGGTGCTTTTAGATCACATGATCTTTCAGCCATCATGAAAGACCCTTATAAATATAAATATGAAGTCAAGCCTGACAGTGAGGCTTCATTTTTTGTTGAGGGTAGATTACAACATTGTTTATTTTTAGAACCTCATGTGTTTGACGATGAGTTCGTCATAGCACCACAGGTTGACAAAAGAACCAAGGCAGGCAAAGAAGAGTACGCAGACTTTCTTTCTTCTGTTGGTAACCGTAGCGTTATCACACAAGATTTGTATGACACTTGTGTAGCTCGCTGTGAAGTTCTTGATGCATTTAAACCAAGAGGCGAGGATAAGACTGAGCTATCAGTGGTCTTCGATTACTTTGGACATCTGTGTAAGGCTCGTTTTGATATGTTGCAAGACAATGTGATTGTTGATCTTAAAACCTGTCGTGACGCTTCACCAAGAGCCTTTAAACATTCAGTTAAAACATTTGGCTATCATCAACAGGCAGCTTTCTATCTTGATGCCGCTAAAAATGTAGGTTTGACTGAGGTTGATAGGTTCCAGTTTCTTGCAATAGAAAAGACTCATCCATATCCATATGTGGTTTATGAGTTGGAGCCTGAGGCTGTTGAGTATGGTCGATCTCTGAATGAACAAGCACTGGATTTATTATTGAAGTGTGAGCAGACAGGTATTTACACACCATACAATTTACACAATCAGATTGTGCCAATTAAACTTTCGGATTTGTAATTGGCTAAAAGTTTACCTCGCCCCATTCACGATCATATTTACTGGGCAGGTAAAGCTTCAGAGTTTAACACTCAAAAAGAAAGAGAGGACTTTTTACGAGAATATGGCTTTGAGGACAAACGCATTGAGACAATCACCCACCTTGCAGTGGCGTGGTTGCCTCAGCGTATGTATATGCTTTCAAACAGGTTATTAAACTTGGCATATCACGACTTACCGAATGACACAGCTAGAACCATGTTTAGAGTTGGCATTCATGCTTATAAAAAAAGAAAAGGATTATTATGATAGTAAGATTTTCAAGACAGGATTTATCAGAATGCGAACAAGCAGCATCTTTGCGTTGGCAGTTGGCAAGAGCCAGTGGTGTTGCGAATCAAAGAAGAGACAAGTCTCGAACCGATCACGACATTGATCTCTTGGGTGTGAAAGGTGAGTTAGCTGTAGCTAGAATCTTTCAGATAGATCACGACATCCATAAGGGTGGCATTGATATGAACATTGACATGTGGGACAACGATGTGTCCTTTGATGTGAAGGCTACCTTTACCCAAGCAGGGCATTTGTTATTTAAACAAAAGAAATACTTCAAGGCTGATGTAGCCATTCTTGTCACACCACACGATATACCCGATTCAGTTATGGTTGCAGGGTGGATAGGCAGAAAAGAATTTTTAGAGAAAGCTCAAGATGTAGATTTTGGTAGTGGTCCTAGTGTTGCTATGGCTTACAACGATCTCAGACCCATACCTGAACTGTGGAAGTTTATGACCATGAGAAGGGTTGGCAAAATAACCAACCGCCTCTAATCTTCTGATTTAGCTGTAATAATAGCTCCGTCTACTTCAATGCTGTTGAACTCCAGTCCACTGATCTGCTCATCATTGTGTTCAAAGATCACATCTCTAACCAATAGTCTAAGCAGTCCTGCCTTTTGAAACAGGTTGAGCCTAGCGTAAGTTTCTATCACTTCACTGGCTGTCATCTTGCTAGTGTTTAACAAGATATCGTCTTTCTTTTTAAATAACATTTAGGGTCCTCTCTTAATGGTTTAGTTTAACATAACCCGACTTTAATACATGAGCTAATTTTTCAGCTTGATCGCTTCTTAAAAACCAACCACCTCTAGCATCGTTATATGAAGATACAATGTCAGGCATCTCCACATCACTCATGTTGTACATGTCTTGGTAATGACATTTGTAAGCATACAAAGCTTGCTCAAAGCTTATAGGTTTATTTTTTAGCACCATCCTTTTTATCCCCCTCGTTTCTTTCTTTTAATATTTTTTTTAATTCCGACCACTTGTAAAGTTTTTTAGTAACATCGTCATAGAAGTTACCCTTGTAGTCGTATAAATCTTTTGTTGGATCACTCATCGTCTTCCCTTGGTAATTGTTCTGCGTCAAACCAACCGCATGGATAATTTATAGCCATTCTGTGTGTGGCTTTTTGCGTTTATCAGAATATTCATATTCTATTCTATTTCGATACATCTTGTGTCTGACAACATTAGGTTTGCCACTTTCTTCTCTTTGCCAACCAAGGCTAACAAGCGTGTTTGCATCTTTCTCTGCTTTAAGCTTTTGGTTTTGTTTTTCTACAACATCTTTATACTGTGTCACTTTCTGCCTCCTCTACTTTAGGTTTATTTTTATCTGCAATAACTTTTTTTATTGCCTCCCAAACTAATGCTTCGTTGAAGTCCTTATCCCATGCAGTCATGCCTTTTTGTATACAAGCATTACAACCTATGGGGTTATTGAGGAATCCTTCAAAGGTAGATGTGAACTCACCATGGTCACCAAGGACACAACGCCCTGTGTATGTCTCATGGATATCATCTCCAAGGTTTTTCCTATATCTTGCAACCATTTGATCGTAAGTCTCGTCTTTTCTTGTTCTTACCATTTTGATTCTCCTTGTTTAAATGAACAAACTTAAATTTACTCTCACAAGCATTGAATGTCAACACTTGTGAACACTTCTCTCTACCTCTCTGTTTTCAATTCTGTCCCAAACATCGCCAAATCTTTCCAACCATTCCTTTTGGTCTTCAGTTTTGTAGTTACCACTCATTCGAGATTCTAAGGCACACATATGTTCTAATTTATTTTTCTCGTAGAAATCAAACAGAATGTCACACATGTAATTCATCAAACTAAATTTTCTGTTATTAAAGTGTTTCATTACGCTACCTCCTCGATGTCAACCAACTGATTAACATCTCGATTTAAAACTTTGGCTATAAGATACCAAGCATCTTTGTTTGCTGTTAAAAAATCAATGCCTAGGTTAAGACCTGCATTTTGAATTTTAACTCTTTGCTTGGGTGTAGCATCTCTTAAAGCATGCTTGTATTCATGACCCCAAAAATATGCAATGCCTTGGTAGTCAAAGTTGTTTATGTTATCAAGGTCTTGAAGTAATTTGTTCATATTGTGTCTCCAATGTGTAAGAACTATTTCCTACATACCTATAATAACAAATTGTCAGATAATTACAACACTTTTCAACACTTTTATTGATGTTTTTTTATATGCTAATAAAGTGTTAATATTGTGTTCAAATGTATTATAATCAGTTACAATTCACTTTTAAGTACATAAAGGAGATTGATATGGGTGACTACAACAAGGGCTACAGAACCTTGACAGTCGATCTAAAAACCTACGAGTTATTGCAAGAGATTTGTTCTTTAGAAAGAAGAAAAAAGATTGATCAAATCCGTTTAATGGTTGAGACCAATCACAAAAAAGTAATGCAACAGCAAGAGGGGGAAGCTGTATAACTAGGAGACAATCATGTTAGCAGGACATTTTCCTAAAGATATTGTCAAAGAAATAAAAGGCTCAAAAAGAGTTGAACAGGACATTACTCCTATAGCCATTGATAAGCATTTGTCTGATCAATTGTTTGCACTTGCTAGTGCGAAGAATAAATGCCCAAGAAAGATGGCTGAGTATTTTATAAATCTAGGAGTTCAAACTTCTAAGTTTTATGGGAATACAATGAATGTTCAGTTTGATGTAGATCAGCTTTAATCTAAGCTAAAGAGCCAATCCCTGAAGAACGCATAGCTAGGCGTTCAGCCAACTCTCGGTCTTTTGGATTAGGTAAGATCGTTTCAGATAACATATCCTGTGGTCTAACAGCAGTAGCAGGTGGAACCAGTGGGATGTTTGATGGTTGGAAACTCTGTAGTGCTGAGTCTAGTTGTGAGCTAAGGTTGTCTTTTTGTTTTTGTATAGCCTCAACAACATCTTCTTGTGTTGGCACCACATCATCTCTTTCGTCAGCCATAGCTGTAGGAATTCGCACTCCTGCCTGTGACCCTGCGTATAGGTATGGCAAAACAACATTAATAGCTTCATTGACCGCATCTAAGTTTTCAGGACCCGTGGTAAGCATATCAATCATTAGTTTTTCAACCTGATCTGCTTGACCCCTTTTAAATCTTTCTCTTGCAGCTCTTGGTGCCACAACACCCAATAAACTGAAAACAGCATCGGCAAGTTTACCAGCTTTTCCTCTAAACTGATCTTCAATATCCTCACGAATTTGCCCTGACCCATAAGTAGCAGATTCTGATTTGGCTTTAATAAACGATGCCTTTTGTATTGTGTCCATCAGTCTTACAAAGGTTTCAAATTCTTCAGGTTCAAACAAAGCTTTGTAAACTTGTTTTCTGTTATCAAGATATTTTTGTGCATCGGCAAATTTGTCGTCAGCAATTTTTTTTGCGTTCCCTGCTAAGGTTGCTTCTCTTGAATTTAAACCAAACTCTTTTACAACTTGAGTGTAATCACCAAGGGCTTTATTTTTATCATTTAAAGCGTTTACATATCTAGGGTCTAAGTTGCCAAAACCTACCTTACGAATAAACTGTGGCATGTTTTTTGCCAAGGCAATTTCGTCTTGTAAAAACATGTGCTTGAGGTTTTGAAAGGCTTGTGGGTCTTTAGCCTGCACCAACCTTCTTAAAGCTGTTACCTCTCTTGGCGATGCGTTGCCCTGAAAAACTCTTTGCAAAGTTTTTGCAACTTTAGTGTCATCCCCAATAACTCTTGATAGCACGCCAACAATGCTTTTTTCTAATACCTGAGTATGTGGCTTGGTTGGATCATATACACTATTAGCCAATCGGTACTTTTCTGAATGTGCTTTTAGCAATTGGTTTAAATCTTCTTTGTAACTATAAGGCAACTTAGATTTTTGATAAGCACCATCTTTTACATTTGTTGTGGCTAAATTATCTAAATCAATTTTTTTTACTTGATCTAAGTCATAGAGGGTTCTTTTTAATTCTTCGCCATCGTAAAAAGTGTTTTTTATTTTTTCTAAAGTATCTTTAAGTGCTTGGCTTTTTGTGTTTGCTATTTCATCATCTAATTTTTTAATTATTGGGCTAACATCTATTTCAATTAATTTATCTTCTGCAATTAAATTATTTTGTTTTAAAAATGCCTGTTTAGACTTCTCATCTAAACCTAAAACCAAATCTTCTATCTCTGCCTGACGCACTGGGTCTACTTGAACGCCATCCACAGAATAGTATGGCTTAGTTTCTGAATTAGCCTCTGCTAAAAGTTTCTCATATCTTCTTTGTTTGTTTTTAGCCATTTGTTGAATAACAGACTCAGAAAGATTTTTTATATTTTCAATTGGGTAGGGGTCGGCTTCACCCGTTAAAGCTTCAGCTTTTTTGCCTGTAACATATTTTCCTGCTTGTAACTCTGATAAATAGGTGTCTATTGCTTCATTAATTTGTGCGGTAGTAGATTCGTAATAATCATTTAATCTGTAACCCTCCTTGCCCCTAGCAAGGTGATTTTGGAGTTGTACTAAGGTTGATGGGTTTTTTCCATATTCTATGTCAGCCACGGTAAGATCAATGCCAAATTCATCTTTCGCTAATTTTCTTGCTGTTTGATTGTCTGTGTTACGAGCAGCTTCCATAATTAAACTTAAATGATTTTGACCACCATCATAGCCAAACTTGCCAATAATCTTGGCTTGCTTGCTTATGCCAATAGGTATTCCGCCAAAAGCAGAAGTCATTATGAGATCGTCTGCTAACCTGTCGGTGTTAAGCTCAGGACCTCCTAAAAGCTCTGAGGCTACGCCCCTTAAAGCGTAAACACCAGTGCCTGCTACTCCAGTTGTTCCTGCCCCACCTAAAGTGGCACCCAATCTACCTTTAGGTAGCGGTATGTTTATGCCTTTTACTTTAATACCACCTTTATAGCCACCCTCAAGACCTAACATACCACCCACAACCTCTGCTCCAAGCTGTACCGCAGGAACAATCTTGCCAAAGACATCGTAGCTATCTACCCAGTCACCGTATTCTTTGAATTCTTTGGTGGGCTTTCTTGTAATTGGATCAATGTAAGATAGGTCGTTATCTTCATCCTTAAAATATATTACATCGGGGTTATCAGGAAATCTTTTTCTTTTTAAATATTCTGCTCTTGCAGATTCATCGTTAGTTAAAGATGCAACAATCGCATCCAACTCATTAGAGGGCTTGTTTCTTCTGCGTAGTTCAAGCTCCTCTTCTATCTGTTCGATTGTGTACTTTGATTCTGCCATGAATTATTCTTTTAAATTATCCAACATTTCCTGCAATGCATCAGTTTCCTCAGTGGCTATTGAGGCAGTTTCAACAGGTGCTTTGCTCATGGTGTCAAAATAATTAATGGCTTCATTTGCTATTCTTTGTCTTTCGGGGTTTGCTTCTGTTTCTAGTGCTTTATCCCTAAAAGTTTCAAGTTGTTCATCAGTAAATGCTCTGTTGTCTTTACGCCATTGTGTTTCCCATTTTGTCATGTGTGATTGTAGACCTGAAATTGAAGCACCCTCTTGTGACATATATGAATCTCTTTGATTTTGTCTTTCTGTTTCAAATTTAATAACAAAGTCATTTATTTCTCGCATAATACCAATGGTCGCAAAATAACCATCTTTGGTTTGTGCAAGACTTGGGATTGAGCTAATAAATAATCGCATTTCAGTATCAGAGATCGGTCCTTTAGTTTTTTGGACATTCATCATGGCTAGATTAACGGTTACACTTGCCATAGGCTCTGATTTAGATTGTATTTCCTTTAAGCCATCTGCAATCGGCAAATTCTTAATACCCGGAAAAGACACAATAAATCTTCTTATAGGCTCAAAAAGTTGCGGAGCCAAACCAAACGCTTCTTCAGGCAACTGATAGCCATATTTTTCCATTTGGTCAAGAAGTTGATTACTGTTATTTGCAAGCTGATAATCTTGTGTGTATACACTCTCTTGCTTGCCAGCGGCTCGACCTAGCTCTTCATACAGTTTGGCTAACCCTTTGTCTGAGTCGCCACCGATTTGAACCATAGGAGATTTTATTTCTGCATATCCATCAGCAGTTGCCTCGGCAATATCGCTTACCTCTTTTGATCCAAAAGTTTTGTAAGACATTTCACCATTTTCTAGCTTCTTGCCATATGTGACGGCTGTACCTTTATCAGGATTTATTGAATCAAGAAGCTCTTGGTATACCAGTTGATTATAATTTTGTTCTGCTTTTTGTTTATCTCCAATAGCCAAACTTACTGACTGAACCGCAAGGTTGTCTAATTTTTCGTCAAATGCTTTTGTTTTTGCATCGTGTTCTTGTTTAAATGACTGAAAGCCTAAACCCACACCCCTACCAATAGAGGGTAGCTTTTCTGATTGTTGAGCTAATAAACCCCTACCAATTTCAGAGGCTAAATCATAAAAAGAAGGTCTTCTAGGTTCGCTTACAGCACCCCTTAGCATGTCTTGATATTCTTTTGATCTTTGGCTTACATCCATGCTCATAGGGTTTACTGCTTGTAAGAGCAATGCACTTATGTTTGATTGTAGAGCATCACTGCTTGTTGGTGTAGAGCTAACATCGGTCTGATTGGTTAGAATTTCTGCGTTTGCGTTTGCAACGGCATTTGCGTCTACAATACTATCCAAGCCACCAGTATCCCTTTTATAGTCTGTTTCAAGACCAACAATACCACCCGGTGCATAACCCATTAACGATGACAAACCTGTTCTGCTCATTGGCATTATCCGAATGTTCTATATTGTGGTGGATTCATAAAGCTACCTAAACCACCAAGTGCTGATAATCCAACTCCTAAGCCTGTTTGCAAGGCTGATGGTTGAACTCCATAAGTTGTACCAATCTGACTGAATCCTGCGGGGACACTTTGTACAAATGGTAACAATGATTGCATTTGTTGCAATGGTGCTTGTTGTTGCATCAATGCGTTTTGTCTAGCTGCATCCAATTGTGCTTGTTGTAATCCTTGTGTCATTTGACCTAAACCGAGTTGTCTTTGTATGTCAGCCTGAGCAGATTGTTGTGCTTGTCCACCAAGACCTGAGTAAGCTTGACCTAAACCAAACTGACCTGCTTGTCTTGCACCTGCTAAAGAACCAAGTCCTGAAGCAAGTTGTTGTTGGGCTTGTTGTTGTCTACCAAATTCGCCCATGGCTGTTTGTTGTGCTTGTTGAAAGCCTTGGCTTCTAAGTCCGCCTAAAGCCTCTCCTAAGCCTCTACCGAGAGCTTCAGTGCGTTCTTCTGCACCCAATCTAGCTCTTGATCCAAAAGCTGATTCACCGCCTCTAGCGATGTCAGAAGCTCTAGCTGATATGTCAGCCATGGCTCCTCTTTCAAGTATATCTTTGCGTACTTGGTCAATAACTTCTTCTTGATATGGGTCCATAAATTGTTGATATGAACTAGGATCGTACTCAGCACCTGCATATTCTCTTAATGCTTGCTCAGACTCACCCAAACCACCGAATAAACTTTCGATACCTGTACCAAAAGCTTGTTCAGCCTTTTGCATGTAAGGGTCTTGAACGCCAATTTTTTCTCTTGATAAACCAATAGCCGCTAATTGTTCAGGAGATAGTCCTGCAATCTTTTGTGGCACGACAACTGGGTTGCCTTGCTCATCATAAAATGTTCTCTCCGAAGCTCTAAATGCTTGTTGCATAAAGCCCGGTGAATAGCTAGAAGTACCCGGTATGCCTGAACCAAAGAATAATTCTCTAGTAGTAGGGTCTAGGGTTCTAAACTGTTGTTGAATATCTGTTGCGATTGGCTCTGCCATTATGCCATGCTCCCAAAGTGTTCCATTAGTTTATACATAACTCTAGTGCCTGAGTCCCTTGTTGGCTCTCCGTTTGGAGTTAGAGTTAGTATGCCATTGTTATTGTTAACATCAAAAGAACCTGCTCCTCTTACAGCCTTGGCAGTCATTACAAACTCACCGTCTGAAAGCATTGCAGGAATATCGTCTGATGTCTCAGTGCCTGCTCCATTGATCTGTCCATCTCTTACAGGAAACTCTTCTACATTGATAGCAACATCCATGTCACCACCTTCTGCCATAGCTACGATACCACCGTCAGCAAAAGCCATAATGCCACCTCTTGCCATCATTCTTTTTTCGGGTGGTTGATATACCATGCCCTCTGTAACAGTGGGTCTGCCACCGCTTAGTGCAGGCATGCCTTCAGGAGTTAAACCAAACTCTACACGAGATGGCATTTCTGCTCCTGTTCTACGAGCTATCTCTGCTTCTATGTTATATCTGCCAAGTTGATCCATTTGAGTGAGTGGAGTTAAAGGTACGCCTTTTTGATCTTTGGCTTCTTCATAAGCCAACTTACCAATTAAGCCTGCAAGTCCTGCAATACCTAATTTACCCATCATGCCAAGACCGCCTTGATCGCTACCTGCTTGTGTGCCACCAGTTAATGCACCTTGTATGGCTCCAACAGCACCTCTGTTCGGTACTTTACCTTCGGCTCTAGCCTGAGCAACCAATGCATTGAATGTGCCATTTGCCTTAGCTTGTTCTATTTGTTCAGGTGTATATCCTACCGCCATAAGCTCTTCAGTTCTAGTCATGCCATCATCACCAGTAAGCATTTTTGCAACATCCTCTATTCTGCCCAAGTTTGATTGGGTGGTTAAAGATGCTATTTCTGAAGCCGTTGCAGGCATGCCAGTTTCTATATTTATGTAACCCTGATTAACTGGGTCGTATTTTATAATGTCAGACTCAGGTGTTCTATTGAATAAACCACTAATGCCACTTTTTACATTTCCAAACAAGCCAACATTATCTTTGCCCGGCATTATGTATTCATATGCACCGCTTGCACTTTTGCCAAGATTACCCAAAAGACCAATCCCATCCTTGCCCGGCATTACATATTCACCAATTTTGCTAAAAAAATTTCCTTTGGGTACTGTGCCTGCTGAAGGATTTAAAGGGTTGTTAGCGAACAGTTTGCTACCACCATAAGACAAAGCACCACCTAACAAAGCATCTTTGGTTGAAAGCCCTGAAGCCTTTCCTGCTGCAGCTGTTATAGCTGCTTTTGCCAAGGGTCCAACACCCGGTATGAAAGGTGCGACTGTAGCAACAACAGGTGCTAATTTTTTTGTAATTTTCTTTCTAGCTCTGTTTAATTTAGATAATGCTTTTTTAATAAAAAATTCTTGTAATCCTGTATCAGGATTAATTGATGCTATTCCGCCTAGCTCTCCTGTAGTGTCAACAATTCTCGATCTTGGATCAACACCCATTTCCATCATGGTTTCATCGAGAGCATCTGCTATTGGTGGATTGGCTTGTAATACTTCAGGCGGTACAACAACATCACCTTCTGCAAGGTGTCCAACCGTTGTGTCTTCGTTTCTTCCTGCGGACAATAACCGCATGATACCTTCATCACCCTCACCGCTAACTGGCATCATTCTGTCTTTTAAAATTTCTTCTTGAATTTCTTTGGGTGCGACTTCTTTTACAGTTTGCACAAATGCGTCTACATCCATGCCTGTACCCATTTCGTTGAGTATTTCTTGTTGAGCTTGCATAGACTCAGGTGAGTTCTGCGGATATGTCATTATGGTTCTAACTTGTTGTTCAAAACCAAGATCGACTAATGGTTGCATCACACTTGTGTCTACATTTGATACCATTGGGTCTTGTACACCACTTAATAAAGCCTTGTTAATCCTAACCATATCGTTGTCAGACATAACGCCTGAGCCTATTGGCTCATCAGTATAAAAGCCTGTATTAGCAGAACCAAATCTTGCTGCCATGGGGTCTCTTTGTCTTGCCTCCATGACCTCTTGTTCGGTCATTCTCCGAGCAAGGGGATTTATATCTTGTGTGAGGTTTTGTATTCTTTCTTCTAATGTTGCCATATTAACTCGTTGTAACTGTTACGGAGCCTACTGCTCCTGTTCCACTCACGCCACTCAAATATGTTTGGTGACTATATAAATCACGAAAAGCATTCCCGTCATACGCTTGGTGAATCTCTAGTGTCGTATTAAACACTATATCACCCGCTATAAAGTTCAGTTCACCTAATTCGGATTGGTTGAACTGCGGGGTTCGATTTGGGTCGAACTGTCCTAAGTTTAACTCAAGTATCCTGACTAATCTATTAAAAACATCAGGTGTTACTTCGTCTAAAGCCTGCGGTAACCTTGTCGGTAATAGCTTTGCCATTATCTTCTACCATCAGGCTGTATATACATTCTAGTATATCCTAGTCTCCATTGCACTCCTAGTCTGTTTGCTGTGTCTGCGTCATCATCACTTTGCAGTCTTAACACAGCCTGTCTTGCTCTAGTTCGTACATTTAATTCATTGGTATTGTTTGAAACATCCTTAGTAACCTTGGTTGATAAGCTTTGTGCAGGAAAGTTTCTTGTTTTAATTTGCATGTTTATTTGCGGTACACCACTGGCTGTATTGGTACCATAAAATTTAATATCAGGAATGATTTTGCTAATAAAGGCAAAGTCGTTGCCTTCTTGCAAATCAAAATCAGAGCTTTCAATAAAGACATTATCCATTGGAGAACCATCGTTATCTTCGCCTGTTTCTTGGTTATATAAATAATTGTCATTGGTAGCCACTGGTGCAATAAACACATCTTCATCAAGCCAAGCAGTTCTAACTAACTCACCTATGCTCCATGTATTTTCTAAATAGTTATATATAACATAGCGTGATATTTCACCAGTGTTATCTTGAGTTGAGGGATAGAACCACCACACTTCATTGTATTGTTTATTAACCAAAGCAAATGTTTTAAACAACTGTGATAAGTCTAAGTTTTCTTGCACATAACTTAAGACAGTGCATTCTAGTCTTTGTACACTACCGTTGTAACGATAGAAACCATCTTCAGCCATCCAATAAACACCATTCGGTGCATTGATACAAGCATTGGGTGCGATCATGCCCACACCTTGATTGATTAAGTTGACTGCAAAAGTTAAAGGTGGTCCAACAAATTGTATCGAATACAAAGCTGAATCAGTCCACACAAGAGTTTCTTGCCTTGATCTTATCCCACCAATAATCTCACTACCCACAGACAGTCTTACCGAGCCTGCGGTATTGGTTGTTAGTGGCTCCCACTCAGTTACGCTTTCTTGATCAGAAAAAGCAACAAGCATAGGATCAATAGCCCCTGTTCTAGCTGTGCCTGCGTCATTAATAGGATCAGCACCTAAAACAAACACATGTCTATCTGTTTCGGAAACAATGGTTTGTAAGCCAACGGTAGGAGCTAAGTTTGCTCCTGACAAAGATGTAATGTTTACGGCTCTTGCAGATGTGCCTCCTGAAGAATCCCAATAAAAAACACCACCGCCCCTTGGGTTTAAAACTAAATCTTCACCGAAATTATCAGACGACCATAATCTGAGTTGATTGGTAAAAGTTAAAGAACTCGCAGACCCATATGCACCTGACCCCCAAGCATTAACACCCCAACCAGTTGATGATACAAAATTATCTAGTCCAGTATTAAGTTGGTAAGCACCTACTACGCTACTGCCACCATTACCCGTATCACTTGAGTTTGCTAAAACAGGATCGCCACTTGTATCCTTGGCTTCAATTAAATAAGAGTTAGCATCAACAATGTTTGTTATTTGATATTCCTGATTAAGCACCGTAGCATTAATGTTGCCACCAAGACTGACTGCTCCTGAAAAAGTGACAAAATCATTTTGCACCGCACCATGTGCTGTATCACTTACGGTGATAGTAGCATCACCATCGGTTGCAGAAAATGTTACATCGCCTGCACTTGTTGTTAATCTAATTGGGGTAACATCATAAAAAGTATCACCCTCTTTTACATAAGATTTAAGGTGAGTGCCTAAAAATAAATATTTAGTGCCTGATATGGAAATCCATGCAAATAAATTTCTACAGGTTCCGAGAAAAGAATTAGCCGAGTTTTTGACCCACCCACCTAATTTTTCAACAAAACCTTTTCTAAACCTAATTAAAGACGCATTGAACCATCCGCCTGCGTTTGTGTAATCGGTTCCTTCTCTATTTATTCCTGCTTTAAACTGAAACTTTGCGTATGGCATGTTTCATTGCTATTAAGCGATTCGGATAATAGCTGTAGATGAAGCTGCCGCAGGGAATACAATTGTAAAGTCACCTGCTGTGGATGTTTTATCTCCACCAAAATCTATGGTAGCTACTGATGCATTTGTTGCTGAAGAATTGTAGATCATACAACCCCTTGCTGTAATTGTAGCTGTACCAAAAGTTAAATCAGCAAAATCTGTAAAAGCTGTTGTGCCTGAAGATGTTGGATTAACATTGGTTAAGTCAGCACCACCTGATGTGTAGTTAGTTCCTGAAGCTTGACCAGTCGTAGTAAAAGCTGTTGTTGTAGCTCCCAAAGTTGCTGATGAAGTATACAGTGCTAATTTAAAGGTGTTGCCTCCACTGGCTTTAAAATTATGTACTCCTTCGAGTAATTGTTGTTTAAAACTTGTTGTAAGTGTTGATGTAATTGCCATAATTATAGTTTCCTAATTAAATCAGCAGACTCCTTGTGACCTGCTTTTTCTAATTTGTTATTAATGGTAATCCTATCACTTTTTATAGCATTTTGCATATATAGTTCAATAACTTTTTCAATATTGTTTTTAAACTCATTGACTTGGTTTTTTACATCTTCAGGTGCTTCATCGCTTACCGCAATGATTCTTTCAATACACCTTTTTGCCCAAAATTCTACTGGATGACCACCTTCTGTTGTGGTGTGTACCTCAATACTTCCAAGATTAGTTAAAGTTGTATCATCAATCATTTACCACTCCTTTGGTTCAACTGGGTTTGTTTTATCATCGTGTCTGCCAATAAGCTGTGGTTCTATTGGCATTGTGTTTACTGTAAGCTCGCTCATTTTTTTTACAATCATTTTATCGCCATCCATTAAAGGCACTAATGGGTCTGCTAATCTATGATAGCCATAAAGTTTTTCACGAGTTTCTACATTTGTATCTAACAGCGTAGAAGAACTGGCAACACCTACCTCCATGCCTGCATGCATACATTTAGATAGCCAAAACTCTACACAAGCCCTGCCTGATTCTGCAAAATGTAGGTTGCCTTTGTAGGTAAAATCGACTCCATATATTTTTAATGACCCAACTTTATTCCACAAAGCAAATGCTATAGCATAAGCCACGGTGTTATTTAGATAACAACAATTCAAATCCCCAACAATTTCATCAATAGGATATAACACTAAGTTTTTTGCTCTTTCATCAAGTTGACATGTGTAAATTGGCTTATCGCCTTTTGTTAACATTCTTGTCATACCACTGGTTTGTCCACCTGCATCATCGCTGTCTAAAAACCTAGATGGTGGGTCCATCATAAAGGTTCTATCGTGATATATAACAGAGCCTACAGCATTAATGCCCCAAACCTCATCAAAGTTGTCTCCATGAGATGCTGCTAAATTATAGTCAAACCAACTGCGACCCAAGCCAACAATAGCCACAGTCTTGCCTTCAAGTTTTTTTATTCTCTTCATTTTTCTCCTCTCAAAAAGAAAATTAAGTTACATTAATTCTAAGCGAATCGTACCTCATTTCATCTCTTGTATCTCTGCCTTCACCTAGGTTCTTCAGTCTACCCAAGGCTTCTTTGAATTTAGAATCTAATATACCAACCTCTGCTTGAGGTAGTTTTAAAAATATTGCACCCTCAACCAAACATGCGTATAGAAGCGTATCAGGAGCCTCAGTTGATAAATATGTTGTAGCACTGACACCATTGTATTCTACAGTTGGATCAGTAATTGATTTAGGTCTTGCTAAATAATGAAGCTCTACATCGTAAGCTTGATCAGGAACTGGTGACACTTCAAAGCTTGATTGATCAAATATTGAATAGTATTTTGGTTTTCCTCTAGTAGATGTATTTGAAGAATACTCTTTAATAAAAGAATTATGTTTAAAATCGCAATAAGTATAATTTCCACCATCTATAACTGCTAAAGAAAAACTACCAAGCCAATCTGTTGGTGTGTTTAAAAACCTTTGATCTGCCGTTAAATTACCTGAAACATTTTTTCTTTGATCAGGTAGCTGTACTACTTTAAATATCCTTTCTTCACCTTGCAAAATAAATGTATCAAGCTGATTTACAAAAGTGGTTTCGTCAGTTTCAAGATAATCTTGAATAGCTGTTTTTAATGTTGTTAATGTAAAGCTCATGTGTTTGTTACCGTAACTGTACCTAATTCAGATTCTAAAGCATTAGGCACCGTAAGTGCTGTTCCTATTATACCCAAATCCCAGTTTGTATAAACTGTAAAATTGCTTGGCACTACGCTTGTGTCCACTCTTGGGTTGCGTAAAGCCTCAGGATCAGCCAAGTTTCTTCTTGTTTCTAATTGTGGGTGTTTGGGTTCATAGCACTCAGGACAGGTTCTGTAACCATTCCATTCTTTTTTAAGTTCTTTTAAACCGTATCTAAAACCACATCTATCACAGATACCATACGCATTCTTTTCCGATGCGAATGCCATTATGCGTAATCGTATGCCCTAGTATCAGGGGTTGCTCTAAATGATGCTCTGTCCTCGTCTTGACTTAAAGCTCTTTCAAACTCTTCTTCGTAGAGTTGTTTTAACATGCCCGTTCTTTCAGGAGCTTTTTTGAGGGATAGATAGTAAGCCAATCCTGCACTAAGGCAAGGATAGAACCTAAATGGCATCTGCAAAGTATCGGTTGATGCATCTACATCATCCATACGCATAATTCTATTTACATAAAGAACATCTGTTGAGTTCTCAGGGGCGTTGTATAGATAGATTGTTGGTGTAATTTGTTTGTCTACAAAATATTGAGATGGTCTACCTTGTGCAGTTTTATCAGGAATAGCTGCATATTCACTTCTTGAGATTTGATTCATTTGCAAATCGCTTGGTGTACCATTAGTTGTTCTTCTGATAAATGCATCTAACACATCAATTACAGCAGTTGGATTTGTTGCATCCAAATCATAAGATGTTGTGCCTTGTGTCAAAGCGATAGATGTTTGTGAGATAGTCCATTGATTTAAACCACGGTTAGCCCATTCAGCTAACAATAAATTTAAACTGCGTTTTGCAGTTTTTAAATCGTATGCTGTGCGTAGCTCAAGACCGCATCTTTCAAATGCTTCTTCTATGTATTCAGCTACATCTAGCTCAAAATTTTTAGAGCCTGAAACTGCCATATTATCTTACTATCTCAGCACCCTGTCTTGATCTTCTGTTGTTTGATGCACCTGCACAAACGCCACCACCATCTTTGTACATAGCAACTTTTCTTTGGTTTGACCCCGACATGCCTCTTCCTCTTGCGGGCATTGGAGTGCGTTTAGCTTTCATTGCTTGAGGTTTTTCTTTGCTTAATTTTCGCAATGAGCCAAAAATTCCGCCTGATGACGGCATTCTTGCTCTGCCTGATTGATTTTTTGACTTAGAAACAGCCCTAGAAGCAACCTTTCCAAAAAGACCTTTGCCCATTTTACCCGATGCTTCTCGTGCCATTAATTTTGGCTTTACTTTTTTAAATGCTTTTGATAAAAATCCCATTGTAAACTCCTGTGTTTAAATTTAGCCAATTAAGGCTAATGTTTATGATACCTTATTTTTTGTTTTTTTTTGCAAAAGTTTTAACATTAGTTGGCTTTCCGCCCACACCTTGTTTTTTTGATCTCTTTCTTGTAACTGCTGATTTAATTTGTGATTTACTCATTGATTGTGCTTTAGATTTAGGCACACACTTGGGATACTTTCTCTTTGATCCTTTTGTAGACTTTCTTCCACACTTATTAAATCCACCACCCTTTTTGGGTGAGCCTATATCTACCCAATCTTCTTTAAACCACCGCCTTAATCCGCCTGCTGGTTTTGCCATTTACTTGCCTCTTTGTGACATAGCCCGTTTCTTTGCAAGCTTGTTCAAATCTCCGTAATGAAAAATTGGCTTACTTGTTTTTGTATGATTTTTATTGGTATGTAATTTTCCATTAGGCATTTTATGATAAGAACCACTCCAAACGGTGCCATCTTTTAAATAATGTTTTGAATTCATGCCCATAATTTAACCTCGCATCTTGGTTTTCTTTCTGCGATTATTCATAACCGCACCACAACCACGAGCTATAAAACTTTTAACACCTACACCCTTTTTAACCGTGCCACCATTTGCCAAAAAGCCCATTTCGTTGCGTACTTGTTTGGGTAACTTGGGTAACCCCTTGTTGCCTTTTGGTATTGGTTTTAGACTTTTTTCCATAATTCCACCATTAGCTTTGTATTGACCGCCCATTTTTTTGTATTCCTTTACCATGTACGCATTTGCGTACGCTGATGGATAAACATCAAACTTAGCCTTTGCTTTAGACTTAGCTTTACTATAAAGACTTGGATTTTTTACATTTTTAGGTATAGCCATTTAACATTTCCACCTTCGCCTTGCTTGGCGTATTCTTGAGTTAGGATCATTCCTAGTTTTTGCTGAACTGCGTTTAAGTTGTCCAAGTGATCTAGCACAATAAGACTTACGCCTTTTTGCTGCCTTGCTTCCTTTTTTAACTTTACCAGTTACTGCTGTTTGCAACTTTGAGCCGGGGTTAGCTTTTCGATAAGCCTTAACACCCTTCGCTGTCATGCCTGCACCTTTTTTAGTGGGGCGATAATTGGCTCCCTTTCCTGTAGTGGTTCTTCGGATGGGTTTTGCTTTTGTTCGTGTTGCCATATTAATTAATATAGTAGCACCGCAAGGATGCTACTACAAAGTTAAGATGTTAAGAGTGAAAAATAGTAACTCTGTCAATATTACTTAATACAACATGAATGCCATCGTTAAACAAAACGCCTGAATCAGGTATGTTTAAAGTTTCTGTATCGTTAGCATTGCAAGGTGCAATAAGTAAAGTTGAGCCTGTTACCGAACCATCTTTAAATGTAACGGTTCCATCGGATGTACCACCTGCGATTATGTAGCCTCTTAACCTTGATCTTCCTGAGATCAAAGAAGCACCGCCAGTTGCACTAGATGTTGTAGTTGCCGTTTTTACATCTGAGCCTGTTATTCGCATAGACATACTAAGCTCCTAATTATGCGTCAGCAAATGGAGTTACTAAAGTACCTGAGCCTAAAGTGATTCCTTCAACAGCATATTTAGCACTTGCAATAGCATGCACTTTAATAACGCTTCCTGCTAATCCACCTTTGGTTGTTCCGTTTAAAGTAATAACATCGTTAGTAGCACCTGAGATAAAAGTTTTACCTGTTGCGTCATCTACGCCTGTATACAATCCACCAACAAACTTATCTGTGCCATCAGTTAAGATGTCAAGATCAGTAGCTGCTGTTACGACTACAAATGTGAAGGATGCTCCTAGATTATTTGCTTGATTTGGGTCTGTAGGATCACTAGGTGTTGTTGTGACAATTGAAGGCAAAGTAAATTTACCGTCTGCGTCATTACACAACAAGATTTTTCCTGCGTGATCGTCTACTGTTAAGGTTGTATCTGCTGTTAAACTAACAACTGCATTTGAACCTGCTGAAATAAATCCTGCCAATGATTTGACTGGACCTGAAAAAGTTGATTTAGCCATAATTTGCTCCTAACTAAATATGTTGCACCATCTTGGAGTAAGTCTGCCGAGTCAGTTGGGGCAACGAGTTACCTCGGTTTAGATAACTATACTCTTTATCAACCAAGGTCTCAAGATTTACTTGGTTAGTTTTTTTATGGCTTCTTCTAAGTGTTTAAAGGCTTCGTAGATGTGAGTGTATATTTCTTTGTTGTCATCATTTTTGCTTGAGTCTTTTAAAAATACATGACCAACAGTTTCCAATAAGCCTTTGGCTTTGATTAATAATTCTAGGTAATATCTCATCACAAAATTTTAACACAAAAAAAGGGAGCCGAAGCTCCCTTTACGGTTCTTAAGAAACTTAAGCTCCTTGTGATCCGAAGACACCACGCCAGTTAGAGACACCAAATGAGTATCTTTCTCTAGCTCTGTATCTAATGTTACCTGTTGAGAATTCAGGTTCCATAGTGGTTTCCATTCCAGTTCTTTGGAACATTTTTAAACCTTCACCATCAGAGTTCACAGATGTCATAATGAAATATGCATCAGGATCGTTCAGATAATGGTTTACTGAGAAACCGTTAGGTACAGAAGATTGATTTCTAATTGAGTTGATGTCGTTATCGGCTGTTCCGACTCTGCCCGGTGTGTTGAGCAGTCTATCAGCCACAAATACTAATTGTGGTGGAACAATCAATTTATCAGGTCTAACTGCAATAGTTAGATTTCTGTCATCAACAAAAGTTGAGATATCAATTATGTTATCTTCTAAAGAAGTTTCGTTAAGATCAGCCATTGTTGTTGCTCTGTTAGCAGCAGAACCACCACCCGCAAGCGGATGAGCAGTTGAGATCAATGGTTGACCATCACCAATAGCATAATTGGTATCAAATGCATTGTTTAAAACATTTGCACCTTTTACTTCTTTAGTGTGTTGCATGGATCGAGCCAAGGCTTTTGTATACCTTCTACCCAATTGGTCATACAAGTTATCTTCAATAGCTTCTTCAGTTAATGCAAAAGCAAGAGCCACAGTTTCGTGTGTATATCTTGCAGTATAGCCTTCTGAAGCATTATCAAAGTTAACGCCTGCACCCTCTTCCTTGACAGGAGCAGCACCAAATCCAACAACTAACACTTCTTCTTCAAAAGCTCTTTCAGAGTCTTCTATAGAATACAGTTCTTCGTATTCGCTGTTGTATTCGTCATATTCTAGTCCAAATAGAGCATTAAGACCCGGTTCTAGTTCTTTCGCAAGTTGCGATCTACTTATAGCCATTTGTCACCTACCTTATGCTAGACCTGCGGATTTAACACCACAGATATGATTTTGAATTACGCATAATACATTCGTATTAGCACTCGCTACATCTTCATTGTCAGGGTCTTGAGAAATGTCAATAGCCTTCAAAGGAAGAGTTGTTGTTGTCGCACCTGTTGTGACATCTAGTTCTACTCCTGAAATACCTGTATAGGTGCTTCCTGAGTTAGTGTCAACAATATCAAAGTTTCCAAACAGATCAGCCACTGGGAAAGTGTCGTCTGCCTGAACCTCAAATACTGTTTCAGGGTCGTCTACGATAAATGCAATTATATCTGAAGCATTGGTGCTTGCTGGATAATAGTTGCTAAATATCTGCTCGGATGATGTTGGGTCTGTGTACATACAGCCATTGAATACGCCAACTACGGGAACGGCACTGCCTGCGGCAGCTCTTTCAACGGTTCCACCTGTGACTTGTTTCACGATGTCGCCTTGAAAGATTGAAGTTCCGTAGTTTGCTGCTATTCGATAGCGGCTTTGTCCGCCTGAATAGGGTGAGCCACCCATCATTCTTACAGGTTTCAGACCAAATGAAGCGTCTTTATTCGCCATTATTTACCTACCTTTTTTTTCCAAATGATACATTCGATTTTCTATCGGAAGAATACTTCACATACTTGTTGTTGCCCTGAACTTCACTGAACATTGTATTATCAAGAGCTTGGTTCTGTTGAACATTTCTGTTCTTGTAATGCTCGTTTCGTTCTTGGACAGTTTCTGTTGGTATTTTTGCCAATATCAAACCACCTACGCTTATGACACCTGCATGTCTTCCATGTTCGATTGTAGGTAAAGGGAAATCAGGCATTTCGTCTTGTCGGACAAATTCCCATCCTTCTCTCATACGGGCAGAAACATTGTTTCTGTCCTCTACTCCTACATACTCTGCCCTAATCCAACGGTATTGATAACCTTCGGGTGCGGGTGGAGTCTCTAACATCCTTGCAGGTTGCCAAGGCTTTCTTCTAGCTTTTTTATCGTGTTGCTCTTCATCACGAGATGTACGGGTTACATTATCAATCGCATCTAAATCCATTATTTTGCTCCTTCTATTTTCATCATCTCTTTGCCTACACGCTTGAGCCACTCTTCGTTACTCATGCCATAAGGCTTTAAGTTGCTTTTAACAGAAGCATGGTTAGAATTGATTCTAATTCCGCTTCTCTTCCCTTGTGCTTTTTGACGGCTTCCAGTAGAAGCTGAAGCTACTCTCTGCACAGATGAGTTGGCTCCTTTGCTGTCGTTTAGTTGACCCAATTCAGGGTAAACTTTTCTTAATCTGTTGTCTAACTCTTCGTAATACTCTTCACTAGAGCCATCGTAACCTTCAGCTTCGAGGTCTTCATGAATTCCCATAGCAGTGTAAGTTTTTACTCTGTCTTTTTGGAACCAATCGTTCTTCTCTGCCCAAGCTAACGCTTTCGAGTCAGGCTTGGGTTTATCATACACTGAAGTTTGGTTGTTTGGAACACTTTGTTGTGTTGGTTGTTGCACAGATTGTTCCGCTTGAAAGCTTTGTTGTTCTTGTTGCATTTTTGCCAATCTGACCCTTTCTTCTTCAAGGGACACTTTGTTCAATAATTCAACGCTTTTAAGCTCAAGCTCGGCATCATTAGTTTCTCTTGCTTTTTTGTACAAGTCTTCTGCTTGTTGCCTTTGAGACTTTACACGATTTTCATATTCATCCGTGTAACTTTTATCCAATGCTGATGCTTTGGTTTTTACTGTGTTGTATTCACTAGCTAGTGAATAATATTTGCTTTCCGCTTGTGAAGCTCTTTCTTCAGCCAAACGAATTCTTTCGTTTAACTTGTTTATTCTTTTGCTTACACCACGGGTGTATTTATCAAGTTCATCATCTCCGCCTGAGTCGTTTGATGCCTCTTGAGTCTCTTCAGGAATTTCTACAGATTCTGTAGCTTCCTCGTGATCGTCAAGTTGAACCTGAAGTTCTTCGTTTGTTTCTTCAATCATATGATCTCCTATGCTGAAACGATGTCATCAGGGTTAAGAATGGTAGCAATGACTTCATCATCATTAATGATTCTGACTTCGCTATCATCCGCCAATTTAAACCTAGAGCCTGCATATCTGCCTATAAGAACCCATTGACCCTTTTTGCACCAAGGTTTTTTATCTTTAAACCTTCTTTCATCTTGGTAACATTCAGGACCCATGGCTACTACATAAGCAACTACAGTCGCTAAGGTTTCCTTTTCTATGGTTTCCTTTGTCAGCAAAATGCCACCTTCGGTAACACCTTTACCTCTATAAGGTAAAACCAAAATACGCCAACCAGTTGGTTGAGGCATTCTTTCGACAATACTTTTGTCAATCAATGATGGGTCTAAAACCCTGTCATCTTCTTTTACAAAAGCCTCATCTAAACTTATTGTATCTTCTTTTTTATCTTTTTTAATTACTTTAGTCATCGACAATATCTCCTTCGTCATGTAAGTGTTCTTTTATCTTATCATGAATATAGGATATTGCTGAGATTTCTCCCATTAAAAATTGATAATTTTCCATGTCTTTTACTCCACCTGACATGACAATATCGTGTACTTGCTCCTCTCTACTTTTTAAATCTTTTCTCAGAGCATGAATAAAATCATACTTGTCCATAGATTAATACACTCCACTGAAATTATTGCCTCTTAAAGCAGCTCCTTTGCCTCTGCTTTTGCCTTTACCACTGCCCGGTTTGAATGCTTCAACCTTGACCTTTTTTGGCTGAGACAATGGAATGCTTCCTTGACCTTTTATTTTAAGGGAAGTTTTCGCTTTCATTGTTTACTCCTATTTTTTTGCTTGACTCAGAGCAATAGCCTGAGCTTGTATTTGTTTGGCTCTATTGTAAGGAACATCAAGCTTTTTAGCCAAACTTTTTATAGCTTTGTTTCTAGTTGGACTAGCCTTACTTCTAACTAATTCACTAATATTAGCAGAAATAGTTTTTTTACTTTTTCCCTTTTTTAGTGGCATTAGTTTTTTTTACTGTTGTTGTTTTCTTTGCAACTGTTTTTTTCTTTGTAGGAGCTTTTACAGCTTTTGGCTTAGGTGCTTCTTCTACAACCACTTCTGCTTCAGGTTCCATAACCTCAATGCTTTTTAACATAGCTTCTGCATTTTGCTCTTTAGCCTTTTGAAGCATTTTCTTTTCTTTTATCTGCTCCTGAATTTTTTTGTTGATTGAACTTGTCATTTATTCATCCTCGCTTGTAAGTCGATTAATTTTAACTCAGCCTGTTGTCTAAGTCTTTCTTTTGCAATGTCATTTTTTTCTGATGCATTCATTGCTTGTTGATCTGCTTTTTGTTTTTGTAATTGCAACTCAGCAGATTTTTCCATGGCATCTTGTTGTTCTTTAGAAGCAAACTGTTGATTTTTCAACTCTATCTCTTTATCACGCAAGCCAAGTTCTTGTTGCCTAATAGCAACCAATGGGTCTTGTTGTTGTGGTGGTTGAATAGAAGCCAAGAACTCGGTTGAGAGTTGTGCCAAGATTGGAGAACTCATGCTTTCAATAATGCCTTGTACTTGTTGTTGTACCATCATTTGTGATTGTGGATCAAGTGTTTGTGCCTGTTGCATCATTTGTTGTATTTGTTGTTGTGCTTCAGGTGGCATTTGTTGTTCTGCTATTTGGTTAGCTAAGAATTGTAAATGTTGCATGACATGAGCAATAATCATAGATTGCAACTGTGGGTTCATTTGAACACCTTGTGTCAAAAACAAACTCTTGTGTGCTTCTATGTGTGCTTCATGATTTTGTTCTGCAAAAGCATTAGCAGGAATACCCTGCAATAAACCACTGTTTTCTATGCCTGCATCTACAGGTTTAGGAGTCATATCTTGTGGTGGCAATAACAAAGCTTCTATGTTATCCACACCAAGTGCAGAATACATTCTGTAATAAGCCTCATATATACCCTGTGGTCCATGTATTTCAGGATTAGATTGAACCATGGTTAATAGTTCTTGTGCCATCACTATTCTTTGACTCATGGAGAATATGTTTGGATCAGATACAGGTATGACATCTACCTTCTTGCTAAAGTCTTCTAATTTTATTTCTTTTGAGCCACTACCTGTTTCATATGGATAGACTGGTGGCAAGAATTCACCAAAGACTCTAGCCAAAATTTTAAATTCTGTTCTTTGTGAGTAATGCAATCTTTTGTGAATTGCACTCATGACTTTTGTACCCTTTTCTAATAAAGCTACAGTTGTACCAACAGGCATAGCTGCATTACTATCACCAATATTCATATCGGCAATAGATGCAAATCTTTTACCACTGTCAACCAATAATCCAAGCAAGCTAAATAAAACTCCACTTGGTTCTTTATAAGGCAATGGCATCAATGCATCACGCAAAGCACCACCCGGTGCGTCTATATCTCTAAATTCACCCGGTTGTAAAGGAGATGCTTCATCTCTAATTCTTATGCCTCTAGCTTTAAAACCTGCTGGTAAATTAGATAAAGTACCTGCATCGATAAGCTGTCTTAAAATAGATGTTGTGGCTTTAGATAAACCACCTATCATGTGTGAAAGACCTAAACCATAAAATCCTAAGCCCGGTAAAAACTTGTACTGAACAAAATAATTAATTTTATTTTTAATTGGATCATCAGGCTCATAGTTTCTTCTAATAGATAAAACTCTTTGTGAAGATTCGTCAATGGTAATAATGTAAGGTAATTTTAATCCTGTTGGCTCACCATTTTCATCTAAGTCCTCAAAGCCTTCTATTTCTGCAACTGTATGTATTTCATACAATCGTCTTTGTTCATCGTTATTATACTCAGGCTCAACACCTTGTATTTTATCAATTTCTTCTGTAACCGTGTCTCGTGTTTCTACTTCACTGCCCGTTAACTCTATGTCTGCATAAAATCCTGAAAGTTGTAATTTTCTTACTTCATTGTTGCTCATAGAAACAATATGAGTTACTCGTTCTGCACTAAGCAGATCGGTTGCTTCATATGGAACTAGCAAATCTTCAGAAGGTACAAACTTTGATACAGGTCTTCTTATGGATGCATCGTAATAAACTTTTTTAAATGCACTACCTGATAATGGTAGATAAAATAACAATTGATCCAACTCAGGATCATATTCAGGCATTTCGTTCATAATGTAATAATTCATGAACTCAGCAACTCTTTCTGCTTGCATTTCTGTGTTGGCATCTCTTTGTCCAACTATTTGTGTTTTAACAGGTCCTTGTGCAGGCAAAAGTTCTTTGTATGCTTGTGCTTGGAATTGAGTTACAGATTCAGCCAAGATAGGATGAATTACGCCACTAGAACCCTCAAAGGGTTGGCTTCTTTGTTCGTCAAACCTCATGCCAAGATATTTAAGACCGTCTGTGTAAGTCTTCATCCACTCTTTACGAGATTCTTTATCGTTTTCTACATCGTTAATTAATTTTTTGGAAATAGAACCTAAAACATAGTCATCTAAATATTCAACCAAATTAGCATCAAATGGCATTTCTTGTTCTTCTTCTTCTTGAGCTTCATCAATAATAATTTCATCATCGTTGATGGTAACCTCTAAAGATTCCATCAGTTGCTCTTCAAAGGAAGGTGCTTCTGCTTCTATATCAACAGCTTTGCCCTGATCCACAATGTCAGGATTGTCTTCTGTGCCTAATTTTCTTTCAATTGCCATAGTGATTTATTATATATTAAAAATTAATGTAAGACCCTCTTCTCGTCTTCTTTGAACTGTACTAAGTCTGTCAACTCTCCTTGTACTATGTAACCGTCAATTTCTGCTATGGCTTGAGCTACCTCTAAGTCTTCAGCGTGTATATTAGGTCCACAATATTCCTGACCGTCATGAATAAATTTTGTAATAAATATTTTCATCAGTAATAACTTAGCTTTCTTCTATCAAATGATACCTCATCTTCATAGTCTGTGCCTAGCTCAATTAAGCCACCTTGTCTAATTCTCATCAATGCCATGGTTGCGGAGTCAGCAAAGTCATCGTTTTCTCCATAAGGAAAAGAAGCCATTTCTTCAATAACTTCTTCAGCAAATGCATCTTCTGTTGCCCACACCATACCGCTTTCAAACATGGGAGAAACAGAGTTCATTCTAGCTATCTTGTCTTGACCTCTGCTCGGTGAGTAAGATTGTACAGGTATACCTATCTTTCTAAGCTCTTGTGTTAGAGGCGTACCACTGGCTTTTGCCTCAATTAAAACAATATCAGGTTCCCAATATTTATATTCTTCTAAAGCTATTTTTTTCAACTCAGGAAAATCTACTCTGTGCCTTGTTGCATCCAACAATATGACAGAAGCTTCATCGCCTTCTTCAGGATAAAATATGCCCCATGTCGTTATAGCCGAGTAGTCAGCCGTTTCTTTTGCACTAAATGCGGTGTCATAGCTTTGTATAATACACTCACACGAAGGAATCTCTTCACTCTCCCAAGTTTTCCACCATTCTCTTTTTATAATTGATCCGCTTTCTGCTGTTGGATTTTGCATCCACTGAGCGTTCCATTTGGATACTGGTAAAGATGCTTTTACACCCAAGAGTTCTTCTTTCTTCCAAAACTCTGCCCATAAAGGCTCATCAGACTCAGGCATAATTGCAGGAAACTCAACAAGCTCCCATTGGTCAGCGTGTGCTTCTGACTGTCTTTTAAGTAATCGACCTGCTAAGTCTTTGGTTGACCATCGTGTCATTACTAAGATGATAGTACCACCCGGCTGTAACCTTTGGCGTGGTCCTGATGTATACCATTCCCAAGCTGCATCCATTGCAGTTGGTGACATAGCATCTTGCTCAGAATGTGGATCGTCAATGATTAATAAGTCTGCACCACGACCTGTAATAGCACCACCAACTCCTGAGTAGAAAGCTTCACCGCCATCATTGGTTGTCCATCGACCTGCTGACTTGTTATCACCTGATAAACTAATATTAGGAAAAACGGTTTGGTAATCTTCTGAATCAATAATGTTTCTAACTCTACGACCAAACCTTACAGCTAGTTCTGCGGTGTGAGTTGCTTGAATAATTTTAAGTGATGGATTTAGTCCCATCATCCATGCAGGAAAAAATGTAGATGCAAACTCTGATTTGGAATGTCTTGGTGGTAAACACACGATAAGTCTTTTAAGCTTGCCTTGTGCTATGCGATTAAATTTGTCTGCAAGTATCTTGTGATGTCTGCCCATGATAAAGCCTTGCCACATCATTTTTACAAACTCTAAAAAATCATCTCTGCATTTGGTTCTTGCTTTAATGTTTTTCCATTTATCAATTAAAGCCAAGGCTTCTATCTGCTCATCTTTAGATAGAATTTCAAAAGATTTTATTTTGTCTAAATCAAGCATAGGGTGGGAAGTTGGACAACATCTTTCTTAGGGGGGAGTAACGCCAACTTCCCTAGACATGTAATTATGAGAGAGAGGAGATATTGAATAATACCCACAAGAAACATGTCATTCCTCATTTTCACACAGATGGTCTTGTTTTAATAGTCCTAGAATGGCATATCCTGCCGTATCAATCCAACTGTCCATATGTTGTGGATTTTGGGATATGCGTATTAATTTCATGCAAAGCATAATATTACAAGCATCGCTACCTGTAATTGGTTCTGCTAATTTATTGCCTAATATGGCGTTTACCATCTTTGCTAGATTGTCAAAAAAATCATCAGAGCTACCATAATCATCATCTCTGTCTTCAAGAGTTTGCTGTAACTTTATTAAAGCTGTCTCCAAGATAAAGGTGTTGTTTTTTAATTTGCTCATAACGATCTCCTGTATTAAGTGTTGATTCTAACTTATTTTATTACAAATCTAAAGGTGTTAATTTTGGGCTTTTATTTGCTTGATCTAAACATGCTTGCAAAGATTCTTTGGTGTCTATTTCTAAAAGTTTTTCTTCTGTTTTTGCAAACTCAGTGAGGTTTTTTTCTTTGTGAAATGGCATAAATATTACTTTGTTTAAAGGCAAAGCCACAAGACAAAACAAATCTATTTGACCGTTACCATACCTTTCATCTGAATCTTGCCTTTCTTTTTTTGCTGTTCTTCTACCACTGCGTAACTCCCAACGATAATAATCTTTGCCCCTTCTTAAATAGGTAGAGTTAGTGGTCTTTACTTGTATTCTGTATAACTTGTTTTGATGATCTAAAATTAAATCGCTTTTATGTGCTTGAGGTGCAAGAATTACGGAGTCGCAAAATCTCAGCAAGTAGGATGCTGCTAAATATTCACCTGCTAACGCTATGCGTGTAGTAGCATGTGGCAAACTGTCTCCTAAATTTTACCCCACTCCTTGCCTTCAAAAAGTAGAGATTCAGCGTTTCGCCTTCGGGTCAATCCCTCAAGCACCTTACCCCCTGCTTTATTCCACCTACGCATTTGTGCAGGCACCTCCTCATATTCACCATTGTTTAAAACTTTAAGCATTGTTGATTTGTTTAGATTGGATGGACCTAAGTTGTAAGTCCATGAAACCAAAGCGTCAAACTGATTTTGTGATAAAGGTACATTTACGACTTCGTTTACATAGCCTCCATACTCTTGCAATTCTTCTTCTAGCCAAGCGTCTGCTTGTTCTTGGGTGCAAGTGTCTCCTGCTTTTACGCCTTTGGTTCTACCATAAGCAATGGTTAAAACATTAACGGCATCGTAATATGCCTCCAATTTACAACCTTCAAATTTTTTAATCAGGCATACGCCTTCTTTGGATATTTCCATTAATTTAGAGGTAGAAAACCCGATATGATTGCTATTAACAAAGTTCCTAAAAATCCGAAACATCCAAACACCGCCATTCTTAAAGTTTTGTTTAAATCTGCTACTTGTGATTTTATTTCTTCTGTTTCTCGAAATATTGTCTTCCATCTTTCTTCACATTTTGCCTCATGCGAATTAAGTTGCGAGGAAACTGATTGTACTGTTGGTTTATTGCTCATCTTTTTTTTCAGGCGTGTTTGAAGCCCCAAAGTAAAACGATATAACTGCCGATGCCAACCCACCTAGATATCCTAACACTAAATTGATTAAAGCTTCAGAATTTTGTTCAGGTGGTTGTAATGTAACTAAAAATATATAGCCAAGAAATCCGCCAACTACGGCAGTACCCATAATTCTTGCAGTCCAATCTTTGCTAAATTTACCTCTAGCATCAGATCGATCTTTAACCTCTAGCTTAAAAACATCTACCTCTAACTCTTTCATTTGCAATTCAAAGTTTTGTTCTGCTTTTTTAAGTTCAAGCATTTGTTCAGGTGTGGCTGATTGAATGGCTTGATTAATGGCTTTTGGCTCAGGAGAACAACCTAGAACTTGTGCAACAACAGAAGCTGCTTGTCCGCCCAATGGTCCGCCCAAAGCAGAGCCTAGTGTTGGTGCTATGGCTCCTACTACATTTTTTATTAAATTAAATTTCATAATTACCCCGCTAGTGGATTTTTTTCTTTATTAACTTTTGATTCTATTTTTTGTACATCTTTTTGTAAGTTCATGTACTGTTCTTTTAAAATAGACCAATTGTTAGTATTTTGATTAACGGCTCCTTCTAAGATATTTATCTGCTCCAACTTTTTTAATTTTTGCTCCATAACAGAAATTTGTGTTACAAGGCTGTTGATATCTTCTTCATAAGAAACAGATGCTTGTGCTTCTAAATTTTCAATCCTATTAACATAGGTCGCTCCTTGATAGCCAAAGCCAGCTAGCGTTGTAACAATACCTACAAGAGCTATAAGTTGAGTTGTTTTGTTTTCAAACCAATTCATATAAATCTCCTAAAGAGTTGGTTGCATGTTTTTTAAATCAGTTAAAGTTTTAATGCTTTGTCCTGCCATGCTATAAAATGCCTCAGTATTATCTGATAGTTTGTTGTTAGTATAAATGTTTTTTGGCTTATACCAAAATTCTTTTTGCGGTATGGATACAAGCCTGTAATTGTTAAAGTTTGGCAAAAAGCCCATCACCGCTATAATTGCATTCTCTGACCCATATTCACCAGTTTCTTCTTGTTTGGCTATAACTTGTTCTTGAGCCATTTGTAAGTTTTGAGCAATAATATTTTCAACCGTTGTCTCTGAATCAGACTCAACAGATGCAATAGAGGTGTCCATTTGATCTTGAGTTGTTTCTGTTGTAACGGTAGCAACTGCTACCTCCGTTGTTGTTTCTGTTTCTACTGCTGTTGAACTAAAAGAGGAGTCTGATACAGACATGCTACTCATGTCTAAAACTTGATTGGTTTGTGCGGTAGAGGATGCAAATTGATCTGAAATGCTTGGTGAGCTACTTATGCTCATGCTTGTATTAGACGAAGAAGCAAAAACATTGCCTGATGCAAGGCTACCACCAGTTGCATGTACTGAACTGCCTGAGTCAGTTCCACTGATACTATTTGTGGCTGTTGTAATTGTTGCAGAAACAATTTTTAAAGCTATTTCTCTGCTTATTGAGCTTTCACCTTTTGCATTCTCTCTTTCTGCAACCTCAAACTCTTCTTCAAATACATCTTCTTCTATAATTTCTTCTCTCTCTATTCTTTCTTCTTCAATTTCAGCCTCAGCCATGCGTTCTTCTATGGCTTCAAACACTTCTTCAACAACTTCCTCTTCAAATATTTCTTCTACAAACTCTTCTTCAGGTTCTTCTAAAATTGCAATTTCTTCTTCTCTTCTAGTTTCTTCTTCAAACCATTCTTCCAATTGGTCTATGGTTTCAAGCTCAATAAATGTTTCAGGCTCACGATAATCTTCTACTAAAAAAGTTTCTTGAAAAATAAATTCTTCTACCATGAGATCGTCTGTGGGCGTAAATATTTCTTCATCACGCAAAGGTGTGTCATGCACAGAAACAAAAGGATCGTGAAATTCCTCTTGTGGAAACATTTGCTCAAAAATTATTTCTTCTTCAAATGTAAGTTCTTGTTCTCCGTTGTTTTGTTCTTCAAACTCATAAACATACTCTTCAAACATTGGCTCTTCTTCGTATCCAAGCTGTTCTTCTTCCTCGTATCCGTAGTTAAACTGGTCTTCTTGAAAATACGCAACATCATTTTCTTGACTGTAACCTTGGCAGAAAGGACCGTACTGTGGATCAAGGTTGCACTGTAAATCATCATATGCATCCCAATAATATGGACATGACTCAGAATATAGTTGGTCAATGTTACATTGTTGAGTTTGGTAAGCATCGGCATAGCCTGAGCAACTGGTATCATTTAAGGGGTTGCTACAATCAACCACCTCTCCTACAAAAATAGAACCGCCATTTTCTAGCGTTTGATTCTCGCCTATATTGTTCCAATCTTGATTAACACAGGTTGTTGAGTTAATAATTCCTGTATTACATTCATCGTGAAAGTAATAAGTTTCCAATTCTTTTTCGTTGCCCTGTATGCCTATAAAAACATCGTGATCTTGAATATCTAATTGCCCATAGATAGCTTCATAAGTGTTATTGGGGTACAACCAAAGCTCGAAAGTGTTTTTAGAATCTCTATAGTATTCCCACATTTCATACCAACCAAAGATAATTTTATCATCAAAACTTTTGGCTAACATCGAAGAGTTCTCACCCATAATAAGATCGGTCCAAAAAGGATACATTGTATAGTTGGTGTTGGGAGATGGGCTAGGGTTGTATTGCGTGCAGTTCTTTTCCCATGTGTCGACTGTTGATAATGAGCCTAAAATTAAACAACCATTACTAGCCATGTAACCTTGGTTAAAAGTTTCGCCAAAAAAATTAAAGTCAAAGCCAAAGTTAAACACTTGAGATGTGCCGTCATCACTGGCTGACATATCAGTGGCGTTATCTAACCGTAAATCCCAAAGTTGATTGTTGGATGTAACTGTAGTGGTTACTTGACTAAAAAGACTAACGCTTAAGAAACACGCTACTGCGTAGCATAAAATTCTTTTTTGCATTGTTTGCTTGTTTTGGTTTTTCTTGTATAAGTTTTTTTAACTAAGCCCACAACATCTTTATTAATTTTATCTCTGTTCGGGTTTCTATCATGTGTGCATTGCTGTATAAAAAGTTTTTCTTGTTCTTTAGCATCGGGTCTTTTGGACTTATTTTCAGCCCAAGCCATAGTTGCTTCTGCACCTATTTTACCTTGGTAAGGGCAAGGAGTACCTGCCATTTCCATGGCTTTAAATACTCTTGGGTCTTGACAAAGTATAGACACTGAAGCGACTTTCATACCAGTATCATACAAATACTTTGAAAGTTTTAAGCGTTCACAGTTCTCGTCAGTCACAGTTGCTCCTGTAGAGAACCCAAATACTTGCCCTTGAAAAGCTCCTGACCTACCAACGGTACATAGGTCTTGAGAATAACTCATAATGCTAGGTGCTATCGCAGAGGCAGGGGGTGCCTTGCTCTTAACATTTTGGTTTATTGTTTGTGTCGAATTGGATTCGTTAATGTTTCGGTTCGTATTATCAGACCTAGAATTGTTTTCGTTTACATTTCTATTGTTGGTTGTGACATTTGAGTCAGAGGTCGATTGATTTATGTTGGTGTTTTGATTTGTGTTATTACTGGTCGAAGTTGAATTATTTGTGTTCGTAACATTTTGATTTACGGTTGAATTTACGGTGGAATTGGATGTCGAAGTCGAAGTGTTGACGTTGTTATTCGTATTGGTGTTATTCGATGTCGAGGTGTTCACATTCGTATTAGAATTGGTCGAAACATTCGTATTAGAATTTGTATTAGTCGAATTATTTGTGTTAGTCGATACGTTAGTGTTGCTGTTCGTGTTTGTATTTGTGTTGGTATTTTGATTGGTGTTGGTGTTCGTATTGGTATTGGTGGTCGTGGTCGTATTGACCGTATCCAAACTATTGTTTTCGCAATACTGAGTACCGTTGACACAAGCCGTGCCTGA
>Ga0208917_1000138_pt1 | contig 35717 bp, 31 predicted proteins | sample DEB08_DNA_10_FD_185500 | JGI IMG/M metagenome (GOLD analysis project Ga0208917, IMG submission 185500) | Aqueous microbial communities from the Delaware River and Bay under freshwater to marine salinity gradient to study organic matter... | ecosystem: Environmental > Aquatic > Marine > Coastal ...
TGAGTCCTTGCAAACGTCTTGTTTTTGAAGATGTGCAGCGGGATAAGAGCAGACTCTCCCATTTTCCTCTCAATGAGGATGAAGGAGATTATGCCGGTCACTCCTGCCACATACATCGCAATCGCTAGTGGTGATTCCCAGCCCCACTCCCTGCCCTGTTCGGCAACGAGCAGCAGTGGGACTGTGGCGAGGATGATTGCTGCAGCGCCCCACCAGTCAATCTTTTGTTTCCTTGGAGTGTGTGGCACGTGAAGGAAGGTGATCACCATGAACATAGATGCCGCACCAATGGGCAGGTTCAACAAGAAGATCCAGCGCCAGCCCTCTACGAACAGAAATTCATCGATACCGGCCAGGGTCCCACCAATTACAGGCCCCATCAGCGAGGAAGAGCCGAAGACCGCTAGGAACATGCCCTGATAGCGAGCGCGCTCCCTGGGTGGCACGATGTCGGCAACGATTGTCAGGGCCAAAGAGAACAGTCCGCCAGCCCCAATGCCCTGGAGGGCTCGGTAACCCGCAAGCTCCACCATCGTGTTGGCAAAGCCGGTGGTGAACGATCCCAAGATAAAGATTGCAATGGCGACCATAAATACTGGCCTGCGGCCAAAGATGTCCCCGAGCTTTCCATAGATGGGAGTCGAGACGGTTGAGGTGATTAGGTAGGCGGTGGTAGCCCAGGCCTGCAGCGACAAACCGCCAAGGTCATCCGCAATTGTTCGCATGGCCGCAGACACAACTGACTGGTCAAGCGCTGCGAGGAACATTCCGGACATTAGCCCTATCAGCACCAGCACGATCTGGCGGTGATTCATCTGTCCGGACTGTGCCGCCAGTTTCGCGGCTTCCCGTCTGGATTTGGCAGTCAAAAGAACTCCAAGAAATAGGGTTTAGGTGTGCCCAATCCTACTCCCGTGCGTCGCAGGGCCAGCTTTGTCTTTCTGCCGCCTGTCGTTGCCGCAACAGTAGGAATATCCCTGTTAGTCCAGGGAGCTTTTGGGCAGCCCAACTTTGAACTTCTAGAGGAGCGAGCCGAGCAGCGAGAGCTTGCCGGCTGGGTTGTCCCCACCCTTGAGCTCACTGACTACCTCTACCCAAGACTCGCAACCGGTTTTGCCGGAAGCGAGTGGGTTGTGGTGAACAAACTTCGTCCACTCTCGCCGCTGGACTTCGAACCACAGGTTCGAGAGATCCGCTCCTCAGAATCGCTTGATAACTCAAGGGGTCTTGAGCTTCGCGATGTTGCCGCCACCGCACTCGAGGCGATGGCCAGCGAGATGCTATTCCAGGGCGCAGGCCAAATGTTTGTGAACTCGGCCTACCGCTCCTATGAATACCAGCGCGTGTTGTTTGTCGACAAGGTTGACCAATACGGGGAGGCTGAGGCTCTGGTTCGGAGTGCTAAGGCAGGTCATTCAGAGCACCAGACCGGGCTTGCGGTGGACGTTTCGGTTCCAGCCCAAGGCTGCGCAATCATGCAGTGTTTCGGAGACACTGTGGCCGGAAAGTGGATAGCTGAGAACTCATGGAAGTTTGGCTACATCGTTAGGTACGAACGCGATACGACTTCCATCACTGGCTATACCTATGAACCTTGGCACCTGCGCTATGTAGGAATAGAGATTGCAAGAACGTATGCCAATAATGGAATACATACACTTGAGGATTTCTGGGGTTTCCCCGCAGCAGAAAATTATCCAGAGATTGCTGAGTCGACAATCGACTGAGCCTGCTCAAGAACCTGCTCTAGGTGCTCGGAGCCGGTGAAGGACTCCGCGTATATTTTGTAGACGTTCTCGGTTCCCGAGGGCCTAGCCGCAAACCAGGACTTCTCGGTCGATACCTTTACTCCACCAAGTGCACCACCCGAACTTGCCTTTGTCTCGATGTTTGTGATGGCATCACCTGCAAGCTCTGACGCTGAGACGTCTTTCTCCGAAAGTTTCGAAAGCTTTGCCTTTTTCCCAAGATCGGCTGGAGCATCCACACGTTTGTAGTGAGGTTCGCCGTGGCGCTTGGTGAGTTCCGCATAGCGCTCTGACGGGCTCAGTCCAGTTACGGCCTCCATCTCGGCTGCAAGCAGACACATGATCAACCCGTCTTTGTCCGTTGACCAGGGCTGACCGTCCTTTCTTAGGAAGGATGCTCCAGCACTCTCCTCGCCACCGAAGGCCACTTCGCCTGAGACAAGTCCTGGAACAAACCACTTGAAGCCAACCGGAACCTCGATCAACTTTCGTCCAAGGTCCTCTGCCACAAGATTGATCATGGAGGAGGACACCATCGTTTTTCCGATGCCAGAGTGCTCGTCCCAGCCATCTCTGCGGTGAAAGAGGTATTCGATTGAGACGCTGAGGAAATGGTTGGGGTTCATAAGGCCAGAGTCGGCGGTGACAATGCCGTGCCTGTCCGCATCCGCGTCATTGCCCGTGGAGATGTCATAGTCGTGCCTCGATGCGATCAAGGATGCCATTGCATACTCGGAGGAGCAGTCCATTCGAATCTTGCCATCCCAGTCCAGGCTCATAAAACCAAACTGGGGGTCGACCTTGTCGTTTACAACTTCTAGGTCAAGGCCAAACTGGTCCGCGATTTCTCCCCAGTACTCGGCCGATGCTCCGCCCATCGGGTCGGCACCGATGCGAACTGATGCCTCGCGAATTGGGTCAAGGTTCAAGACCTGGTCCAGCTGACCTATGTAGTTAGCTCGATAGTCAAAACCTGTGGCGTCTGGTTTTGCTCTCTTGACCCCCTTGAGACCTGAGGCGATTAGCTCGTTTGCTCTGCTTGCGATCCAGGAGGTTGCGTCGGAGTCGCTGGGTCCGCCGTGGGGCGGGTTGTATTTGATTCCACCGTCTTGAGGTGGGTTGTGGCTGGGGGTGATGATGATGCCGTCAGCCTGGGCGCTACTGCTTCTAGGTAGCTGCATGTTGTGGTCGATGATTGCGACGGAGACGGCAGGTGTCGGAGTGAAGTCGCCTGTTGCGATAAAGGCGGGAACCTTGTTTCCGGCTAACACCTCGAGCACTGACTGCTCCGCGGGAGCGCTCAGCGCATGGGAGTCCTTACCAACATAGACAGGGCCCTGAATGTCTTGAGTTACCCGGTAGTCAACGATGGCCTGAGTGATTGCGAGGATATGCCACTCATTGAAGGAGGTGTTTAGGGCGCTGCCGCGGTGGCCACTGGTTCCAAAGGCAACTGACTGCTCGGCTGCTGCCAGGTCTGGGATCTGCTCAAAATAACTTTGCTCCAGCTTGGCTAGGTCTACTAGGTCTTCGGCGCTCGCAAGTTGGCCCGCTCTTTGGTGAACCACTACGCCTCCGGATTGCGTTGCAGCAGAAAGACTGTGTAGGCGGCAGAGAAGCCAAAGCCGACAAGCGCGTAGAGAATCACAAACCAGTTCACACCTGTTGGAACAAGCAGGGTTAGTACCCCCAGTCCAAAGGCGCTGACCTGCATCACGCGGGCTGCCCAGAGCACTCCATTGTCACTGCCTGCAATCGACACAACGAACATGTTTCCGGTGAGCGCTACCAGCGTTATGCCAATCATCTGCATTGACCAATCCAGGTCGCCGCTTCCAGTAAGCCCGAGAAGATCGGTGAAGATTCTGGGAACAGCGAATAGCGCTGCGGCGCTTAGAGCGAATACCAGGGCACCAAGCCTGAGAACCCCGCGGAGCCTTGAGACATTGCCTCTTTTATGCATGAAAGCATCGTATTGCCATCTTTGAATTAGTGCCTGCCCTAATCTTGTTCCATGGCTCAGCTCAAGATCGCTTACCTTGGCCCTGCCGGCACATTCACCGAGATGGCCGCAGGTCAGGTTGCAACCGCTGCGGAGCTGTTGCCCGTAGCCTCTGTGACCGCGGCAATTGATGCCGTTTTGGAGGGCAGAGCAGACCGCGCGGTCGTGCCGATTGAGAACTCTATTGAAGGCGGTGTCTCGGCAACCTCCGACGCACTAGCGGTCATCGGCGGCGTGCAGATTTACGGTGAGTATTTGGTTCCGGTTCGCTTTGACCTCATGGCAAAGCCGGGTACGAAGCTAGCGACAATTTCTTCAGTTCTTACTCATCCGGTTGCCTATGCCCAAAGCAGAAAGTGGCTTGAGGCAAAGCTGTCTGGCCACACCCACATTCCCGCAGCCTCAACGGCAGCGGCTGCGAAGGCGATGGCGGATGGAGCAGACTGCGATGCAGTGATTGCTGCGACCGGTGCTGCCGAGATCTATGGACTAGAGATTCTGGCCAGCGACATTGGTGAAAACAAAGAGGCACAGACAAGGTTTATCGAGATTGGGCGAAGTGGTAAGCCACAGCCCAAAACCGGCCACGACAAGACCAGCGTGATCGTTGAGCTTCCAGATGACAGGCCCGGAGGGCTTTTGGAGATGCTTGAGCAGTTCGCCGCTCGAGGGGTGAACCTAAGCCGACTTGAATCCAGGCCGATAGGTGATCGCTTTGGTCGTTACCGCTTTAACATCGACGCCGAGGGACACCTCGATGATGAGGCCATTGCCGAAACGCTCATGGGCCTTCACAGATTCTCGCCAAAGCTAATCTTCCTCGGCTCTTACGCCAGGGCCGACAAGGCCGAATCAAACCACCAGGGCAATAACGCCGATGGCGCCTATCAGTCGGCCAAGAAGTGGCTAGACGATCTACGGAGCTAGATCAGCACCTTCAGTGCTTTGTTTTTGAGTGAGAAGTCGACCTCAATAACCTCTCCAACCGGATCTCCGTCGAGCTGCATGGCTGCGGGGTTGTGAGGCTTAATTCGAATTCTTGGGCTTGAGAGGTTCTCGAGAGTTTTCACGTTTGCTTTTTCGTCCATCCAGCGCCTGCCCAGCGCGAGCGGGCGAACCACGAGGTTTTGCCAGGTGATCCTCGAGAAGAAGTCAACCCAGTTCCAGATTTTCCTCGGTCCAATTGCTGCGATATCGAGTTTGCCATCGTCCATCTGGGCATCGGGCATCATCGATATCAGCCCTGGGAGCCAGCCGACGTTTCCGACCAGCAGCGAGTAGCTCTTCAGAGTTCTTACCTGGTTGTCAATTTGCACATCGAAGCGCTCAAACTTCAGCGGCAGTGACCGGATGCCGCCTTCGATATACGCAATCCAACCAACCCTGCGCTTGAGCTTGGGCTGGGTGTTTTCCATAAGCTTTGCGTCCATGCCGACGCCGGCAATACCGGTGAAGACGAACTCTCTCAACGAGCCATCTGCGAAGACGGCCTTTGCAACACCGAGGTCGATTTCGTAGGCGTGACCCTTGAGCGCCTTCCTGATTGCGGCGTCGAGGTTGCCAATTGGAATCTTCAGGTTCCTGGCCAGGATATTTCCGGTTCCAAGCGGCAGTATTCCAATTGCGACTTCTTTGCTAGCTATTCCCTGCACCACGTTGCGTAGGGTGCCATCACCACCGGCAACAAAGATAATGCTCAGCCCTAGGGCTAGAGCCTGGCGGGCTTGGCCTGCGCCGTTGGAGCTAGCATCTGTTGCAAGGAAAGTAGGAGTCGCACCTGGGTGCTTGGCAAAGGCCTTTTCGAGCCGGCTAAGCGCAACCTTTTCCGGGTTATAGATGACCGCAAGCTCACTCACCACACAAGCCTAACTGGCGGTAGCGGATAGGCTTAGGGGGTGATTGACCTGTCCCTGCTTCGCGAAAACCCCGATGCAATTCGCCTTTCGCAGCGCGCTCGAGGAGCGGATGAATCACTTGTGGACCAGGCCTTAGAGCTGGACAAGACAAATAAGGCCGCGCTGCAGCTTTTTGAGAAGCTCAGGTCGGAGCAGAATGCGAACGGCAAGCTAGTCGCCGCAGCGCCAAAAGAAGAAAAAGCTTCGTTAGTTGCCCAGGCGCAATCCATGGCTCAGCAGGTAAAAGATGCCGAGGCCAAGGCGAATCAGGCTGGAGAGGCACTCAATGCCGTCCTCTACAAAATTGACAATGTAGTCCTGGCGGGTGTTCCTGCCGGTGGCGAAGAGGACTTCGTGGTACTTCGCGAGGAGGGTACAAAACCAAAGTTTGACTTCAAGCCCCTTGACCACGCGGAGCTTGGCGAGAGCCTCGATGTTATTGATATTGAGCGCGGGGTAAAAATATCCGGTTCGAGGTTCTATTTCTTAAAGGGCTGGGGCGCGAGGCTAGAGCTTGCGATGATGCAGCTGGCCTTGGACCAGGCCCATGCAGCGGGCTTTACTCCGCTGATTACCCCAACGCTTGTAAGGCCTGAGGTGATGCAGGGCACCGGGTTTTTGGGAGAGCACTCCTCTGAGATCTACTACCTCGAGGCCGATGATCTCTACCTCACCGGCACCAGCGAGGTTGCCCTTGCCGGCTATCACTCCGGCGAGATTATCGATGACTTTTCAGAGCCGCTTCGTTATGCCGGCTGGTCGACCTGCTATCGCAGGGAGGCGGGAAGCCACGGCAAGGACATCAAGGGCATCCTGAGGGTCCACCAATTCAACAAGTTGGAAATGTTCTCCTACTGCAAGCCTGAGGACGCCGAGGCAGAGCACGAGCGCATGCTTGGGTGGCAGGAGGAGATGCTCAAAAAGTGTGAGCTTCCATACCGAGTGATTGATGTTGCTGCTGGAGACCTTGGCTCGTCGGCTGCCAAGAAGTATGACGTCGAGGCATGGGTGCCCTCCCAAGAGAAGTATCGGGAGCTAACCTCAACCTCTAACTGCACCACCTTCCAGGCCAGGCGACTCAACACTCGTTACCGCGATGAAAACGGCAAGACCCAAATGGTTGCAACGTTGAACGGAACACTCGCCACAACCCGTTGGTTGGTAGCCATCTTGGAAAACCACCAGCAGTCTGACGGCTCAGTGTCGGTTCCTGAAGCCCTGAGGCCATACCTGGGCGGGCTTGAGAAAATTAGCCCCAAAGCCTAGGAATGAAAGAAGACGGCTGGCTAATTGCCCTCGACATCGATGGCACCCTGGTTCATGACGACGGCTATCTGTCCCCTCGGGTAAAAGAGCAGGTGAACCGGGTTCGCTCGCTAGGCCACCATGTGTTTGTCTCAACCGGGCGAGCTGCGGCAAACGCCTTCCCTGTAATTCGAGAGCTTGGCATTGAATCCGGCCATGCGGTCTGTTCCAACGGGGCGGTGACGATTCGTCTCGATGAGCACCACCCGAAGGGCTTTGAGCCTCACAGCGTTGAGACTTTTGATCCGGCTGAGGTGCTGACGCAGCTAATTGACAAGCTGCCTAATGCCCACTTTGCAGTCGAGGATGTCGATGGCAGCTATCGCTTCCACAAGCCATTTCCCACCTATGCGCTTGGGGAGCAAAACTTTGAGACGCCGTTGGATGAGCTCTTGCACCACCCCGTGAGCCGGGTGGTGGTGCTTTCGCCCGATCATGATGTTGATCAGTTCATTCAGCTGATGGACAACGTTGGTCTGCAGTCGGTTTCATACGCAATTGGCTACACCGCTTGGCTAGACATCGCCCCCAGGGGCATTGACAAAGGCCACGGCCTTGCAAAGCTCCGCGAGGAGTATGGCCACGCCTCAAGTCGAGTGCTGGTTATGGGAGATGGCAGAAACGACATCGAGATGTTTCAGTGGGCAAAGTCTTTGGGCGGTTATGCGTTTGCCATGGGGCAGGCACCTGACGAGGTGAAGCTTGCGGCCACCGCAACCACCGGAGCGGTTGACGATGACGGTGTCGCTCAGGTCCTTGCCTCACTCGAGGGACTTGAGTTTTTGAGCTAGGCACTAAACTCCTATGCGGAGGTCTGTCCGAGCGGCCGAAGGAGCTGGTCTTGAAAACCAGTGGGCAGAAATGTCTCGTGGGTTCGAATCCCACGGCCTCCGCCATCATTTTCAGCTAATTGTAAAAACTGTAAGTCAATTACAGCGATCATCTATACCCAATTGTTATTCGAATGTAACCGCTTACAGTTTCTTCATAGTTGAGATGTTATTTATCCTTGGAGCACGCCTCACTTCGTGAGGTGCGGGCTTTATTGCCTAAATCATCGAAAGGACACAAATGTCAACACTACGTCGTCGCTTGGTTGCAGTAGGTGCAACCGCGATCGCGTCAACTCTCGTGATTGCTGGTTGTGCAGCAACCGAGGAGGAGACCACAAGTGGCTCAACCGGAGGAGACTCTGGCAGCACTGAAGAGACCATGGAAGGCTGCGACTTCTACGCGGACTACATGGGCAACGAGGGCACTGAGGTGGAGATCTACACCACAATCATTGACCCAGAGGCCTCACTCTTTATCGACTCATTCGGTGAGTTCGAGGAGTGCACCGGCATCACCATCAACTGGAACGGATCTCAGGACTTCGAGACTCAGATTCAGGTTCGTGCCGAGGGTGGCACCGCTCCTGAGCTAGCCATCTTCCCTCAGCCAGGTCTGCTTGCTGACATGGCGAGGACCGGCTACATGGTCGCAGCTTCTCAGGCAGTAGCTGACTCAGTAGACGCGAACTACACCGCTGACTGGAAGGTCTACGGAACCGTTGATGGTGTCTTCTACGCTGCGCCACTTGGTGCAAACGTGAAGTCCTTCGTCTGGTACTCACCAAAGACTTTTGCTGATAACGGCTGGGAAATCCCAACCACTTGGGCAGAGCTATTGGCACTTTCTGACACCATCGCAGCATCTGGCGCTAGCCAGCCATGGTGTGTAGGTGTTGAGTCTGGTGTTGCAACCGGTTGGGCAGCTACCGACTGGATGGAAGACCTCATGCTCCGCTTCCAGGACGCTGAGACCTACGACCGCTGGGTATCAAACGACCTAGCCTTCAACTCACCTGAGGTTCTTGAGGTAATCAACGAGGCAGACAAGATTCTGCGTAACCCAGACTACGTTGGAAACGTTCAGGCGATTGCTGCAACTTCCTTCGCAACCGCTGGTGGCGGCCTAGTTGACGGTAGCTGTGCAATGCACCGTCAGGCATCGTTCATCGGTGGAATCTTGGCCGCTGACTTCGGCGCTCAGATTGTTACCCCAGAGGACACCGACGTCGAGGGTGGAATTACCACCTTCTACTTCCCAGGTGTTTCCGCTGACAACCGCCCTGCCCTCGGTGGTGGCGAGTTTGTTGGTGCCTTCTCTGACCGCCCAGAGGTTCAGGCAGTACAGCACTACCTGACCACCGCTGAGTGGAACAACAAGAAGGCCGCCGATGGCGGTAGCTGGTTCTCCGCTCACCTAGGCCTAAAGCAGGAGAGCGTTGCTGACCCAGTAAACAAGGTCGCAGTTGACATCCTTCAGAACGCCTCAACCTTCCGCTTCGACGCATCTGACCTGATGCCAGGAGCTGTTGGTGCAGGTACCTTCTGGACCGAGATGACCGCTTGGTTCGCAGAGGGCAAGGACAGTCAGGCAGTGCTAGACGCTATTCAGGCGTCCTGGCCAGCCGACTAGTCTGTTCTAGTAGACAGAGCAACTCGAGGGGCTCGGTAACGGGCCCCTCGAGTTCTTCCTAAGTAAAGAATGGGATGGGGATCTTGACGTTTGGCATTTTGACTGCCAGAGAGACTGGCTGGGACGTAATTGCTCCTAATCTCACAATCACCATTTTTGGCCTACTTACTTTTGCGGCAGTAATTTTCTTACTCTTCGTAATCGGAGAGCGCTCGAGCGTCAAAGCTCAAGAGTGGGTCAAGTACCTGGTATTTCTGGTGCCAGCTCTTTTTCTTCTCACAATCGGCCTGATCTACCCGGCCATTAGAACCCTGTTTCTGTCCTTCATGGACGCCAGGGGCGAGAACTTCATAGGTTTTGACAACTACATGTGGGCGTTTACGAAGCCCGAGATTTTGGTAGTACTTAGAAACACAATTATTTGGACACTTGCGGTCCCCATCTTTTCCACCACCATCGGCCTTGGAATCGCCTACTTCACCGACCGAATGAAACGCGGGACCTGGGTCAAGTCGCTGATTTTTATGCCCATGGCAATTTCATTCGTTGGCGCCTCGGTTATTTGGCGGTTTGTCTATCAGTACGAGCCCAACCTAAACAAACCTGACATTGGTCTTATGAGCGCATTAGCGAAGGCCATTGGTATTGCGGATCCACCAATTTGGCTTATCGAAGCTCCAATGAACACGTTCCTGCTCATTGCAGTAATGGTCTGGATTCAGACTGGTTTTGCGATGGTTGTGCTCGGGGCGGCAATGAAGAACATTCCTGACGAGATAGTCGAGGCATCGATGTTGGATGGTGCTAGCCAATGGCGAAGGTTCAGCCAAATAACTGTCCCAATGATTCGTTCGACGATTGTCGTAGTTGTGACCACAGTCCTAATTGGAACGCTAAAGGTCTTCGACATAGTGCGAACGATGACCGGAGGTAACTTCGAGACGAACGTAATCGCCAATGAAATGTTCAACCAGGCCTTCCAGCAGAGAAACTATGGAACAGGTAGCGCCTTGGCCATTCTCCTATTCCTTGGAGTGATACCAATCGTTGCCTACAACATCAGACAACTTCGCCGCGAAAGGACGGAACGCTAATGACTCAATTGGCACCCAAACCAAGCGGTTTGAAGCTAACCAGGGGCCGCCGCAAGGTAAAAGACGCCTTCAGCTCGCCATGGGCTTCGTTCTTCGCGATTGTCATCGCTCTGCTGTGGACCATTCCGACCTTTGGTCTGCTGGTCACTTCATTCAGACCCAAAGTTGACATCGTCACCACGGGCTGGTGGACATTCTTCAGTAATCCAAATGTGACTCTCGAGAACTACCAGACTGTTTTCCTCCAGGGAAACAACGTGACGCCACCGCTGAGCCAATACATTTTCAACAGCTTCGCAATCACTATCCCAGCGGCTGTCTTCCCTCTTACAATCGCCGTCTTTGCCGCCTATGCCCTGGCCTGGTTTGAATTCAAAGGTCGGGACTTCATTTTCTTCTCGATCTTCGCGCTTCAGGTCATTCCGCTCCAGCTAACACTGATCCCGCTGCTTCAGCTGTTTGCACGAGGCCAAATCGCTGGCGTTCAGGTCCTGCCCGACATGGAGATTACTGGCAGCTACATACCGATTTGGATAGCTCACACAATTTTCGGTCTGCCATTGGCAATCTTCTTGCTGCACAACTTCTTGCGGCAGATACCCAGGGAGCTCGTGGAGGCCGCGAGAGTTGATGGTGCAGGCTGGTTCATGCTGTTCAGGAAGATTATCTTCCCGCTGTCTATCCCTGCAATCGCCTCGTTCGCGATTTTCCAGTTCCTCTGGGTTTGGAACGACCTCCTGGTCGGTCTGACATTTGGAGGCGGCGTCCGAGAGATTGCTCCGCTTACGGTGAGGCTTGCGGAGATGGTCGGTACTCGAGGCTCCGGCTGGGAAGTGCTCACGGCAGGAGCATTTATCTCGATGATTGTTCCGCTGATTGTGTTCTTTACGCTCCAGCGCTACTTCATCCGAGGTTTGCTGGCTGGATCGGTTAAGGGCTAGCCCCTAGCTTCAACCATCGCCTTGATCAGCTTTGCGCTGTCCTTTGGCGTCCTCACTTGAGTCACGTGGTCCACGTAGATGATTCCAAAGCGCTTGGCCAGCCCCTCGGCCCACTCTATGTTGTCAAGCAGCGACCAGGCGAAGTAGCCCCTGAGGTCAACACCTTGGTCTTTGGCATCCAAAGCTGCCGAGATGTGGCTTAGGAAGTAGCTCACTCTGCCTTCGTCATGAACCTCGCCGTCTACAAGCTTGTCATCGAAGGCACCACCATTTTCGGTTATGTATAGCGGGACATCCGGCAGGCGGTCAGCAGTTTGTTTCAGTGTGCTGGTAATTGAGGGGGAGTAAATCTCCCAACCCATCTCCGTCCTTGGCTCCAGGGGGTTCATTGCCGCCCCAGCCGGTGTTCCGGGGAAAAGCGAGAAGTCCTGGCCAACGGCCTTCTTGGACTGTTCGCTGGCTGCAATCAATCGGAACGGGGTGTAGTAGTTGATTCCAAGCCAATCTATTGGCGCGGCAATCTTCTTTAGCTGCTCCTGCTCCACAAATGCCCAGTCGGTGATGTCTTTGGTCCGCTCTATGAGCTGGCCATCAATGGGGCGTCCGGCAAGTAGGTCTAGCCAGAAGCGATTTTGGAGGAGGTCAACGTAGTCAGCTACCGGTTCAACCTCGGCATCATCGGCGATGACGGTAGTGAGGTTTAGAACGGTTCCGAGGTTACTAAGTCCATGTGAGCGGAGAACTTCAAGGCCGGAGGCGTGTGCCGTCATGAGTCGGTAGGCGGCCTCAAGCCCTTTGGCGGGATCTCCGTGCCCTGGGGCGTGAATCTTTGTGGCGTAGCCCAAGAAGGCTGAAACCCAGGGCTCATTGAGAGTCGCCCACATCGCAACGCGGTCACCAAGACGCTTTGCTACTAGTTCCGTATAGTCGGCAAAGTGCTTATGTATGTCCTTGTTGTTCCATCCACCAATGGCTTCGAGTTCGCTTGGAAGGTCCCAGTGATAAAGGGTTAAGACTGGCTTGATGTTTCTCTTGATGAGACCGTCAACCAGCCGATCATAAAAACTAAGGCCCGCTTCGCTTGCGGCTTTTGCCTCTGGCATTACCCTCGGCCAGGAAACAGAGAACCTGTAGGCATCGACGCCCAGCCATGCTAGGTGGTCGAGGTCCTCTTCCAACCTATTTACATGGTCACACGCAGGGTCTGCGACTGTGCCATCGGCAATGTTTCCGGGAACGGCAGCAAAGTCGTCCCAGATGCTGCGACCTCGCCCCGCGCTATCGCCTTCCACCTGCCAAGAGGCGGTAGCAGCGCCAATAATGAAATCGCTGGGAATTCTTTGGGAAAGGTTGTTTATTGCCGTAGTGTCTAACATAACCAGAGTCTAGTTTTCATAGGCAGACGATTGAGCCAGTCAGAGTTCCAATTTATCGAACCAGAGCGCCCCAAGCGGAGGCGCTGGATTCGCTATTTGCTCCTTGCCATAGCGGCAATTGTGACCGTAGCGATGGTGACTCTTGGTGGTGGAGTGGTTTATGTCTCCACACAACTCAGAGCGGCCGGTATTGAGGTTTTTTCAACAGACGGCGAGACCTTTGACCTTCCGACTGCCGAGGAGATAAACGGCCCAATCAACCTTCTACTTATAGGTTCCGATACACGCGAGGGCCAGGGTTCAACTGCTTATGGACCGGTTGGTGCAGAGCTTGCTGACGTGATCATCCTCCTTCACATCAACGAGGAGCGCTCCAATGCGGTTGCGATGAGCTTCCCCAGAGACTTGATGATTGCAGTTCCTGAATGCCCAAACCCCGAGGGTGGTGCTCCATATCCGGCCAAAGAGTTTGCTCAAATAAATGCGACTATGAACTATGGGGGACCTGCCTGCACGCTGCTAGCCGTGCAGTCGCTCACTGGCATTGAGATTCCCTACTTGGCAATGATCGACTTCAAGGGCGTAATTGCAATGAGCGAAGCGGTCGGCGGTGTTGATGTCTGTGTCGCTGAGCCAATCGATGATGACTACACGAAGCTTTATCTCGATGCCGGGGAACACACATTAATCGGTGAGGAGGCACTTGCTTTCTTGCGAACTCGCCATGGTGTCGGCGATGGCTCTGACCTCTCCCGAATTTCCAACCAGCAGGTCTTCCTGACTTCTCTGGTGAGGAAGCTCAAGGATGAGGGTGCTCTGACTAACCCATTCACCATGTTCCGCCTCGGAACAGCAGCTCTCAACAACATGACGCTTTCTAGAAGCCTTACCGACCTGGGCGTTATTTATGGCATGGCAAGAGAGGTTAACGACGTTGATCTCGACAAAATTACATTCCTAAAACTTCCTGTCTACGACCTGGAGGGAGACTTTGCTGGTCGAGTTGGGGTCTCTACCGAGCGAGCAACTCTCCTATTTGACAAGCTCGCAAACGATGAGCCATTAGTTCTGGCTGAGCCAAACATCGGGCCCGGTGCGGTGGTGGCCGAAGACAGTGTCCCGGTTGAAGATGCTGCCGAGGCAGATGTCGACGTCGAGCAATCGACAGAGGCAGCCAGTGAATCTGAGGATGTGCTACCCGAATGGGTTCAGGGCACCAACGCCTCGGTCAAGAGCTGCTCAAGCTAGTTTCTAAAGCAAAGCGTTTTCTTATAGGCTTTCAGGGCACTGGAGACGTCGCATAGCCTGGTCGAGTGCGCCCGCCTGCTAAGTGGGTAGGGGCCCAAAAGCCCCTCGAGGGTTCAAATCCCTCCGTCTCCGCCAAGATTCCCTCCTGTATTCCGAGCTCTTAGTCCTCTGGTTTAGGGGGTTATCTTCACCGGCTGAGTCCGTTAGACTCGGCTTCTGCACCAGGCGCCTGTAGCTCAATGGATAGAGCATCTGACTACGGATCAGAAGGTTGGGGGTTCGAGTCCCTCCAGGCGTGCTGAGGCCCATCAAGAATTTCACGACTTGATGGGTTTCTTATTTTTACTGCTATCTGGCCATAGTCCAGGAAGCAGAAATGAAACTACAACAGCGAAAAGATATAGGCCTAAAGGCAAACTTTTTTAGGGATGTCAGCCAAGATGTCAGCCAGCTAAACATCGAAGTTATCCACAGGCTGTGGAGTTTTCCACATTTGCCGATTTGCCTAAATTGCATGATTTGCCCACTCTGTTTCCATGGCCGATATAGAGCTGATGACCCCGGAAGAGGTTTGCCGGGTATTGGCTATTTCCAAACCGACGCTTTGGCGGCTGAAAAAAACAGCCCAGTTGGTTCCTCTATATGTGCTCTCTTCTCCAAGGTATTCAAAAGCCTCGGTCACGCGCTTTATCGAAAAAGCCCAGAGGGCAGCTATCAGTCAAGCGCTTATGCGCGAAGCAAAACTGGGGCAAAGCTAAATGACTGATTACATCCCATCTATTTTTGAATTTACTAACCCCTCCGGGCAAAAAGTCTTCAAGATCGAAGCAGTTGTCGGAACCAAAAACGGCAAACGGGTCCGCACCAGAAGAACCGCAAAGAATCTTTCTGATGCAAAGAGGATCCGCTCCGAGCTAATTTCTCTTGCCGCTAAGGGAGAGCTAACAGCTAAATCGACAACGAGGATTTCTGACTACGCAAAGTATTTTGTCGAAAACATAAAGCGCGGCAGGATCAAAGATTCGACTCTGGCTGATTACCAAGCCAAGCTGCAAAGGCATGTGCTTCCCTATCTGGGGCAGCTGACATTGGGCTCGATTCGAGCAGCAGATATTCAACGCTGGATGATGCTGCTCAAAAACGCCGGCTACGCAGTTGCAACTATCAACTCCGCAAGAAGGCTTTTGCACTCTGTATTGCAGCAGGCCATCAGAGAAGAGCTGATTTATCGCAACCCGGTGGAGCTAACTGATCCCTATCGGAAACAAGCCGGCGAGAAAACATCGGTCCAGCCGGCCTGGAGCAAAGAAGAAGCGCTAGCTGCGCTGAAAGCTGCAAGAGATACCGAATTTGATCTGTTTTTGAACATTGCGCTTTTTACTGGCATGCGGCGCGGGGAAATCCTGGGGCTTATTTGGGACGAGGTCGATATTCACAAGGCCGAGATAAGTATTACCGGGACCCTAAAGGATCTGCGAAAAGTATTGCCCTCCGGGCAGGCGGTGGTAGTTCTCAAAAAAGACAGCCCAAAGACTGAGGCTTCAATGCGCACCGTCGGGCTTCCCTGGCCAGTAGCTCAGGCGATTATGCGCCACAGGGAGTTTCAAAAGCTTCGGCAGTTAGAGAACCCAAATTGGCAAGAGAGCAATTTCGTATTTACTTCCAGCACAGGCACTGCTGTTTATCCCAGTAATTTTCTAAGTCGGTTTAAGAAGTTCCTAGCGGCAGCTGGCCTTAGGCAAATAAGGATCCATGATCTTCGCCACACCATGGCGCAGCTGGCACTTTCGGGGGGATTGAGAATAGAGGCGGTATCAGAAACCCTTGGCCATACCCGGATAGATACCACCAAGACCATTTACGCCTCTCGGGTTTCGCAGCTTGCTATCGATGCACCTCATCAGCTTGCAGAGCTACTGATTGATTTTGAGGGTGAGTTTGGCCTCAGCCCAGAAATAGAGATAACCAAGCGAAGGAGCCCAAATAATTTAGACGGCGCGTGAAAAAAGCGCGGCTTGCGCGGGATTGGCAGCAACCTTAGAAAAAGCCCTAGGGGGTGCTGCGCGCCTCCCAGCTACCCTGCGGTGTTTTCCTCTACCGCGTTTATGTAGCAGTCTTACATCCCGAAGCAGGCTATACCTACCAGCGTGGCGAGCGCCTAAGTGCCAAGGTTGGAAATGACTGGGTAGTAGTACCTGCTCTTGCATCCAACTTCGTTCGCGTAGTTGAGTACACCGGCGCTGGTTACACCATCTCGGTTCGCATTTACATCGACCGAGTACTGGAAGACACCATCGTCGTTACCACGAGGTAACTAACTAAGTACTAACCACTAACCCCCCTGGCTTGCCAGGGGGGTTAGTCATTTAATGCCTAAATTGATTTGCTAAACAGCCACTCTGTCTATAAGACCAAGGTGTATTGCTCTCTTGGTTGCCTCAGCTCTGCCGCCAACAGACAAGCTGTGATAGATACGAACTGTCTCTTGGCGGATGGTTGATTCTGAAAGGATTTGCTCTAGAGCTATCTGGGCGTTTGTCTTTCCGGCTGCTATTTGCTGCAGGATCTCTAGTTGCCTTGCCGTTAGGTCGCTTGGATCACCGTCACTGCTACCTGCTTGATCCTTGAAGTTTGCGATGCCCAGGGTTTCGAGCCATAGCGCTCCGATGAGCATCATGGTCTTTTGGTCTTGTTCTGAAAGCTCAACATCAACCTCGGCGTCTTTTAGTAGAACAAAGATGCCGGTGGTCTGTGAGGGAGTAGCACACGGGTAACAGTAGACAAAAATGTCTTCGTCAGTTTCTGGGTTTTTTGCTACGCCCTTGGTTAGCGAGCTGGTTCTAGCGGCCTCGGCTATCAGGCCCTCTTCCCAGAGCGAAACTGGCTGGCCAATTATTGATAGCGGTTTGCCAAAGTAAGCCAAGGTTCTAAGTGTTGCGTCTTGATTAACAACCAGTAGCTCAGAGCCGATTGTGCTGATGCCTAATTTGGAATGCATCGCAATTGATCGGCAGAAATCCGAAGCTGTCCTAGATGCAAGGAACAGTTCCGCAAGGTCGTGCATGGCGCTCGAACGTTCGCTGGGGGTTGGCATAAGGACCTTCGTTGTGGCCGCATTGAATGAGTTGCTAAGCGACTCTCTTCATTCTGCACTGCCTTTTGCACAGTGTAGGCCAGATTGTCTGGACAGTATGAGAATTCGAACAGACAGACTCCTTGTCCGTCTAGTAACAATCTGATTCCCCTCTGGTTACCTGACTATGTAAGGGTGTGCTATCTCCTGCTTGGTTGGTGGTATCTCACTCTTACAGCGTGTTTCTAAATGGGAACAGGCAAACCAAGAAGAAAGTATAAAAATATGACTAAGAACATGACCCGCAAGGGTCTTGCACTTGGTGCGGCGGCGGCACTTGTTGTCACTGGCTTCTCTGCGATGCCTGCTAATGCAGCTGGCCTTGCGGACACAAGCTTTGTGTCACTTGCTCCGACCACTGGTACCGAGTACGGCGTCATTGCGGCGGCTGGAAACACATTCAGCATGACTGCAAATGAAGCCGCAACTGTTTCGACCGGAAATCTAAAGTTTCTTGTTACAGACACTTCCGGTCTTGTTAACACAACGATAGCCACTACCGCGCGTCAGTTAGCTGTTGCTGATGACGCAGTCGTAACTGTTACTGACTCAGCAACTTCGTCAGTTACCATCACCAATGCTGCACACACTATGACAATCGGTGATCGCTTCTTCTTTGAGGACGACCTAAACCTTGACACGTTCGTTACCGACGCCGCCGGCACGGTTGCTGACTTTGTCGTTGCGACTGATGACACTGTTTACACCGTTACTGCCACCTCCGCCACCACCTACACATTTGTGGGCCAAAGCGCGTTGACTGTTGAAGCCGACTTGGCGGGTGCGGTTGACGGCGCAATTGTTGCAACCATTATCAGCGAGGCACGTCACGCAACAAACAACACCTACGTAGTTGACTCTGGAGTTTCTTCAGCTGCAACCAACGAGGTTCTTGTATTGGCTGCAGATGGGGCTACCTCACGTTCAGTAACCGTTCAGGCCTGGATGGACGCCAACGGCAACGACACTGTAGACACAACTGAGTATGCTTCACCAGTTCGCACCGTTACTTGGACCAAGCCTTCTGAGTTGGTTACCAGCGTGAGCATGTCTCCAGTTTCTGGTGACAGCAAGCTAACCGCAACCGTAACCACAGTGCCAGTTCTAAACGGTGAGCAAGTAATTGCTACCGATGGTGACTGGTTGAACGTTGGATTTACGCGTCAGGACGACACAACTGTTCTTTACGCAGACGACACAACGCCAGTATCAGTTTGGAGTAACACAGCGAAGACCTTCACTGTTCACGTTGACACAGACGCAGACGGTACAGACGATGGATCATCCAGCGTCGACGGAAATACCGACGCAGGTTGGGCCGTTCTAGCTGGTGGTATTAACCAAGCTGGTGGAGCTGACAACACCGACGAGATCGAATCGATCGTTGTTGTTGGAGGACTAGGTGGACAGGTAACTGTTACCACCGCAACCGCTCACTTCTATCGTGTTGGTGACAAGCTAAACGTGGTTGTTAACGGCGCAGCTGAAGATGCTAAAGCAGCTTCTGCCGATGAAGATGGAGTGGTTGTTACTTCTGTACCAAGCACAACTTCATTCACCTACAACGTGCTAGCAACCACGACCGCTGTAGCAGGAACTGCTAGCAGCGCAGTCGCTAACCTAAACGCAGCAACTACTGTTTCATTGGTTACTTACGGTGCCGGTGTTGGTGTTACTGACCGCGTATTCGCTGGTACATACACCGCTCAGGTATATGTAGCTGGTGCTGCAAGTGGTTCGAAGCTATCTGTTGGAACCATCGCAGCTGCAACCGCATCTGCTTCTTTGGCCACCACTGGATCTGCAAGCGTTACTGGAAACACAGTTACCACTGACACTGCAAACGTACAGACCATCAAGGTAGGAACAGCTACTGTTCCTTTGACTCTGACTGCACTTTCTTCAGCTGGTGTTGCTCTGGGCGCAGGTCGCACAGTTGTAGTTACAACTGAGGCACTTGCTGGCGGTGGAGCAACTTCCGGTACCTTCTTGGTAAACGGAACTGCTTCAGCGACTCTAACCACTGATGCAAATGGTCAGGTTACATTCAACGTAACAACCAACGACACCACAGCAACAGCTCAGACTCGCGTCTCTGCTCTTGTAGAGAACGCCGTTACAGTCGGAATGGACCTTACCTGGGACGCTCAGGCTTACACATTGGTTGACTACGGAACAACTGCTGGAACAATCGCAACTAACGCTGCAATTGCTCGCACAATCCCTGTGGGCGGTTCATACTCATTGAACTTCGCAGTTGAGGATCAGTGGTTCCAGCCAGCAGCAGCTGACACATACCGTGTAGTTGTTTCTGGTTCTGGTGTAACCGAAGCTATCCAGACTCTTGTAGCTGGCAGGGCAGTTGTTGCTGTTCGTGACGCCGGTCTAACCGCTGTCAATGGCAACTTCACTTCGTCTGTTGTTCTACAGAAGCTAACTGGTGGCGTATGGGGTGCAACAAGCACTCACACCGTGACCACAACTCTAAAGGCAGCTCCTACCGTGAACCTTGGTGCAGATGGTTCAACGACCTATGCACCTGGTGGTAACGTTTCGGACTTGTCTGATCTAGTTGCAGCTAAGGCACTTGTAGAGATCGACCAGCGGTCATCGACCACTGTGACTCCTGCATATGCAAATGCTGTTACCGTTCAGGGAAATACTGCTGATGGAGTTACATCTGCTGCAGTTCCGAACGTTTATGTGACCATCTCTGGTCCATCAAACATTCTGTTCTCAAACGACAAGCTAGCGGCACGTGGTTCATTGACACTCTTGTCCGATGCAAATGGTGAGTTCGAAGTGAACTTGTACTCAACATCTGCTCAGACAAACACAGTGATCACCGTTACTGCAATGGGCGTATCCAAGACCACAAAGGTATCCTTCACGGGTGTTGGCGTTGGCGAGGGCACCTCACTAGTAATCACCGCACCTGCTGCTGTAAAGCCAGCTACTACCTTCCAGGTATCAGCGAAGCTACAGGACGCATATGGCAACGCAGTTGATACTGCTGCTGGTCGCGTAAAGGTTACTTACATTGGTTCAGGAATCGTTTGGGGAACACTTCCAACCGAGACCGACTCAACCGGTTCGCTATCGTTTGCTGTTCTACTAGGAGCTAACGATTCTGCTAGCGCAGTAGTTACTGTGTCTTACGACCAGAACGGCGACGGCGACTATGTTGACGCGAAGGACCTAAGTTCAAGTGCAACTATTGCTATCAACGCAACAGGCACCGCAGCTTCAGCTGACCAGAAGGTCAACGCAGGATCCTTCAAGGGCTACGTTGCTCTATACGCTAAGGGCTATGCCGGTAAGCGTATGAGCGCGAAGGTTGGAAAGGACTGGGTAGTTGTACCAGTACTAGCTTCCAACTTCGAGCGCGTAGTTGAGTACACCGGTGCTGGTTACACCGTTGCAGTACGTATCTACATCGATCGCGTACTCATCGACACCATCACAGTTACTACCAAGTAACTCTCCTTTATTGGAAATAGAACTAACCCCCCGGCTCAGGCCGGGGGGTTAGTCATTAATGACCATTTCTTATATGGACATTCGTTCGAGGTTGCTTTCTCGTCCTGATTGCAATCTTGTTACTGTGAAAAGTGAAAAGTATTTGGGGGAGCCATGAAGAAACTTTTTGCCTTAGTTGCAGCAGTCGCGCTGACAATGTCGTTTACAACTCCTGCTGCATCTTCGGGGGCTAAGTACTCGGTCTATCAAAAGACGCTATCTGCCTTTAGCTCATCTGCCACGGGGCTAACCGCTCAGCAGAAGGCTCAGGTGAAGGCAGCAGTAGATGCCAATCCCGAGGCGGAAAAGTTCGTTTGCACGGGGATCAGGTATTACTCACAGCCAATGAGCATCAACATCATGGTCAGAAAGCGAGCCAAGGCTGCCTGCGAGTATGCCAAGGAACTTAACCCAAACCTTTCTACCTGGTTTCAAAATAAGCCAACTAAGGCAAGGAGTTACGCGGGTAAGGTCTTGTTAACAGTCAAGAGTCCTGCCGATGCGGCGGTTTCTGGTGGTTTTGTTGCTACCGATGCGCTCCTTGCTCCTCCACAACAGTTTGTTGAGGGTGACAGCTGTAAAGGCACCAACTACGGCTGGCCGGTCCTTGGGTATCTAAAAAATGGTGACCCTGTCTTCCTTGAGTGTTACCAACTTAGGGTCTTCAGAAAATCATCGAGAGCATTCGCGATTGACCCCGCAACTATGAAGCCTAAGATTCCGGCTCAGGTGCCAGCAAAGAGTACTTTTAGCTATTCACCAATGGTCTACATCACCCCTCAGGTCAGCAGCAAGACTCCTGAGACCGCGCTTACCGTAGCCTCAGGCTTTGGCAGCATTGAGCCCTGCCGGCTAGAGGAGAAGGACAACAGCTGGCCTGGTAGACCTCACATGGTCTCTGGGTTCCCGATGGCGGCCAATAGGGCAATCATGGATAGCGAAGTTGTTGTTCAGATTATTCCTGTGGACTTCGCGGACTACAGATCTAGTGGTTCTCCCGCAGCCGACTTCTCAGACGGCATCAAGGCCATCAGAGACTTCTGGTCTCGCATGAGCGACGGAAAGACCAAGATCACCTTTAGGGTTCCCAAGGCGTACTCAAACCTCCCTGGAACTCTTGAAAGTTACGACCTGTCGAGCGTTTTCCCCAACTTTGATGGCGCGGCATATAGCAACTATGTTGCGGCCTCGGTTGCAGCTAGTGATGCAGCGATCGACTTCACCGGTGCTGACGTTGTGATCCTCACCCACACCCCGGAAGTCCCACAAAACAGCGTTGGCACATTCATTGCGGAGGCTGGCATGCCTGGCAGCACTTTGGTTGCAAAGACCAATGAGGGAACTGTTTACAACACCATGGTTCAGGGTGGGGACTGGCCAAGAAACATTCAAAACTGGATACACGAGTTTGGTCACATGCTTGGCCTTACAGACTCCGGCTTTAGTGGCAACATGGGCTTTGATGTGATGCTTTGGTATGGAAACCCGGAGCTTACGGTCTGGAACAGGTTTGTTTTAGGTGTTGAAAGCGACTCTCAGCTTCACTGCAAGACAGAGAGCGCCACATCCACCCACCTCGTCGCACCAGTTGCTTGGCCGGGAGATCGGGTAGAGGGCGTTGTTATCCCACTTTCAACCAGCAAGGCCATTGTTGTTGAGTCACGACGCAGAACGGGCTATGACGCCCTCCTAGGTAAAGAGTCTGAGGGTGCACTGGTCTATGAGGTTGATACCTCAAAGTCAGGAAACCATGACGATGGGCCATTCAGTGTTATTGCGCCTTCCAGGGTGACCCTCAAGAAGGGAGACTTCACCATAAACACGCCACTTAGGCAAGGTGAGAGCGTTACCCATGAGGGTTGGAAGATTACCAACGTCGAGTCTGGTGAGTTCGGTGATGTTGTAAAGGTAGAGAAGGTCGGATAGCCCTGCTTTTTTATGTGTTGCGATGTCAGCCAGAATGTCAGCCAAAACCCTGAAATTCGCTGAAATCCAGTGAAATATCCTTATCTTGACCAACTTGCCAACTTGCCAACTTCCCCGTAATCTAGCGTCAAAACCGCATACACAGCCGGGTAGCAGTACCGCTTAGAGGGCCCTACGGATCAGAAGGTTGGGGGTTCGAGTCCCTCCAGGCGTGCTGAAACCCATCAAGAATTTCACGACTTGATGGGTTTCTTTTTATTTGACTTGCTTTAGAAACCTGGCCAGATAGCCAGAGAGAATGAGTGCTCCTGCCGGATACATCAATGCAATGGGAAGTGTAGTTAGCTCAGAGATAAAGCCAGTAATGGTTGGGCCAATAAAGTAGCCGGCAATTGAGATGACTCCAATTCGAGCTATCCCCAGTGACGGTGGAACGCCAGGAATCTCGGCGCTCGCCAGGATGTAGGCGGGGAAGATTGGGCCGATGCCAAGTCCTGCAGCAAAAAAGCCGGCGTTGATCAAGATCATCGCAGCAATTGGATTAGTTGCAGACAGGGGCACAGCGGTGAGGATGCTGATGGCCCAAAAGCCGCCGCCGAAAATTCCCGCGTACAAGACCGTTTTGTAGCTGCCGTGTTTCTCCATTATGCGGTCCGAGGTAAAGCGAGAAATGATCATCGCAAGAGAGAAGGTTGCAAACACCGAGGCTGTGAAACCGGGAGCGACTCCCATGTGCTCTGCAAGAAGAATGCCGCCCCAGTCCATCGATGCACCCTCCGCAACAAAGCTGCCCAGCGACCCAACGGCGAATGCCCATAGCAGGATGTATTTGCCCCCAAACCACTGCATCTTTGAGCTTGTGCCCTCCGCTCCCTTGTGATCGTCAAGATCACTCGCAAGCATTTGCTCTGTGAGGGGGATGAAAATGAAGACCGCTGCAATGCCAAGCACCAAAAGGTTTTGACCTGGTGTTAGGACACCAACTACTGCTCCGCCAAAAATCGCGGTGAAAAAGGTGCCTATCGACCAGGCTCCGTGAAGAGAAGCCAGGAACCTTTTCTTGGTTAGCTTCTCAACAATCACTGCTTGAGAGTTAGCGGCAATATCCATCGCTGAGTACCCCAAGCCCATTACAAACAAGCCCGCCATGATTCCTGGCACCGTCATCGTGAGGGCCATGGTGATGACACCAAGCGGCATCACAAATTGCGAAATTCTCAGGGTGTTTTTAGAGCCCAGGCGATGGACCAACCTACCTGAGTATTGAGCACCCAGCACCGCCCCCACGCTGCTGGCAGCAAGCATGAGACCAAACTGGGCATCATTGAGCCCGAGGTTACTTTTTATTTCTGGGATTCTTGGCACCCACGCCATAGAGCTGACGCCCATGACCAAAAACAGCAGAGCCAATGACCAGCGAGCTCTGGTGGCTTGAATCATGTTTTGCACTTGCACGCTCCTCGGGCAATCTTATGTTTCAAGGGGCTCTGAAAATCTTGTTTTAGCGACTTCAACTAGGCTTTCCGCGTATGAAAAAGCTTCTAGCCCTCGCGGTTATAGTGCCGCTGCTAACTGGCTGCGCTTCCGAGGAAGCTCTCCCGGAAGCTGAATCTCTGCCTGCGGTCAAGAACTTCATTGCAACTGCTGCACCTGAGGCTCCTGATGAGGTGGTTACCTATGCAGATGTCATTCGGGATAGCTACCAGCTGTTTCTCGAAAACGGTATGACAGAGGAAGTGACCTCTGCCGGTGATCGCTACATCCTCACCTACGAACCAGGCGAGGAGTTCATGGCTGCTCTTTACAACCTCGAGTTTGATGATGTGGTTGGAGTCGAGCAGAAAGAGCTCTTCACGGTTTACTCGGCTTGGGCAATGCTTAGCGAAGAGGCAACGGTGATCGAGGAGACCGAGCAAGGGTATTCGCTCTCTCATCCGGACTACGGAAGCTTCTTAGTTTTTATAGAAGACGGGCTTATCGTCGGCGGTGAGGGTATTGATGCTGGCTGGACAGGCGAGTTTCGTTATGAGCCCGATCCCGAAGTCTTGGGGAGACTAGACTCGCAAACCGAGGGCGAATAACTCTCGATCCCCAAGGAGGTGAAGCAAATTAGACGGATAATCAGGCGATTGTTTTCGGGTAACCGAACGCATGAGTCGGCACCCGACGTGAACTTCGCGGCTTCTGATGAGGGTGAGTTCCAGGAGCAAATCAGCTCTTGGAAGGGTTCCCTCAGTCAGGCTGGGGAAAGAGACTTCAATCCCGAGTCATCCAAGTACTTTTCCTCGAGCGCCCTATCGGAGTCACGCCGAGTAAGGCTTGAGAGGAAAAGGGCAGAGCGAGAATCCATCGCCAAGTCACCAAAGCGCAGCCGTAAGACTAGTAAATAGCCCCAGATTGGGTTAGCATTTTCAGCTATGAGCGAGCCAACTAAGAAGGTATTCGGCACGGCCGTTGGTGGGTATAACCGTAGTGAGGTTGACAAGTACGTTGCTTGGCTCCAGAAGACTCTTTCAGACTTAGAGAGCTACAACTCTCTTGCCGTTCGAGAGCAGCAAAATCTGCGCGAGAGACTCGTTGAGGTCGAAGAGCAGCTCAAAGCCGCAAAGTCTCCCGGCTACGCCCAGCTTGGTGCGAAGTTTGAAGAAACCCTGCGACTTGCAGAAAGTGAAGCTGCAAAGCTGATCAACGATGCCGGCAAAGATGCCCTGAAGACTCGCGAAACGGCGAAGGCTGAAGCCGAGAGAATTCGCTTCGAGGCAGAGGACGAGGTAGCAAAGCTGAGGGCCAAGTCCCAGCGTGAGGCTAAGGCGTTACTCTCACAGGCTCGCGCCGACGCCGGACAAATTAAGGAAGAGGCTGAGGACGAGCTGCAGCGGGTTCAGGCAGAGCGAGCTCAACTCGACAAGGAAGCTGCTGTTGTTCGCTCCGACGCTGACAACTACGTCGCAAGAGTCAAGGCAGAGCTTCAGTCCGAGGTTGAGAAGATTCAGACGGAGAACGCTCGCCTTCTCAAGCGCAACGCCGAGATTGAGTCAGAGATTCGCGAGAAGATCGACCAGGGAGAGAAGCAAGCTCTGGAGATTTTCCGCAGGGTTCAGAAGGAAGCCGAGGACATGCGCAATGAAGCGGAGCGAGAGCTTCGTTCCGCCACTGCAGAGGCAAGTTCCCTAATCGAAAATGCCGAGCAAACCTTGGAGAACGCGAGAACGGAAGCCGACAGGCTAGCTGCCGAGTCCGAGTCAATGGCCCTCAACATTATTGCTGACGCTAGATCTCGAGCCGAGAAGCTATCGATGCGTTCCCTCGAGATAACGCAGGCAGCCATTCAGGACGCCGAGGCCCGTCTCAGCAGGCTCCCCTCACAGCAGAATGCGATTGAAGAGTTCATTGCCGAAACAAAGTCACTGCTGACTCCTGAGCAAGAAATGGCTATCAGTCGCCGCAAGACACTTGAGGAAAGCCGCAAGCCGTTGGAGCCTGAAGTGGTTGCCGAGGATGTAGACGAGGCAGTTGTCGAAGCGGAAGCAGAAGACAAGAACTAGAGCAAGCTCGAAATCGAGTTCATAGCCCCACCCATCACCGCTGGAATTCCTCCACCCGGGTGAACCGATGCCCCAACCCGATACAGCCATGGCTTAGTCAGGCTTCGGTAACTGGGGTTGTGAAACGGTCCGGATTGCCAAAGCGGATTCTTAGCTCCATAGAGAGCGCCACCAAGCGCCCCGAACCCCTCAAAGTAGTTTGCGTTTAGCACTTTGTAGTCTTCAAACATTTCGTCAATTGGATTATCCAAGCCAATCAAATTTGAGACCCTGTCGAGCTCATCTCTAACCCAAGGTGTCTCGAGGTCATAGTCGGCGCTGTCGGCAGGGGCAGTTAGCAAAACGGCAACTGTTGCCTTCTTGTTTGAGTAGATGTGTCCCGGCTCGTAGTAGTTGACAAAGCTCATTGTCTGGTCGGGAGCAGAGTTTGACTTCAGCGCCCGATAGAGGTCTGCTGGATCGTCTGGCATCACAACCGAGTGAGTGACGGTGCCAGCTGGCAAAGGGTTTTTCAAAGCGGCATAAATCGCAACTCCAGAGCAGGAGCGGTTTGGTGCGATCTTTGCCCTATTGCCGGAGATCAGGGCATCGGTCAGTGAGGCGTCTAGCGATGACACCACAACATCAGCGCTGTAGTTGCGCTCTTGGGTCTTGACCGCATGTTTGGAAATGGACATCACTCGCTGGCCGAGCAATATTTCCGCTCCCGATTCCTCCGCCAGCTTTGCAAGAAGCTGGGGGACCTCGTTCATTCCGCCCCTTGGAACAGAGATACCCTGCTCGCTCATGATGGCGGTCATTGAGGCATAGATCGGCAGGGTCTGGTCTGGGGAGACTCCTGCATTGAGAGTGTGAATGGCAATTAGTTCTTTTAGGCCCTCAGGCATCCAGCTCAGCGAATTGAGGTAGTTGTTGGTTGAGAGTCTGGTTCCGTAGACATTGAGAAGTTTGCCAAGAGCAGGAAGAGCTTTTAGGTCCATTGGGGCGGAGGTCAGAAGAGTAGTTATGGGCCCCTCAAGGCCTTTGTGCTCAGCAACAAACTTTTGCCAGGGCTTGTGCCACTGATGGTTCTCGGGCACGGGGATGTCAATCTGGTCTCCCCGGAAGAAGTACCTTCCAACTTCCGCAAGGCGAATGAACTCTAGATCTTTGGGCAGCTTGCCACCTAGCTCCTGATACTTTGCCAGGAAGGTTTCCCACACCCCTGGAAAGGTAAAGAGCGACGGGCCTGTGTCAATTACCTGACCGGCGACCTCGATCCTTCGGCTCTTGCCACCAATCCAGTCCCCCTGCTCCAGAACCGTGACCTTGTGACCCTTCTGGGCAAGCAGGGCGGCAGAGGTGAGGCCTCCCAAACCGGCTCCGATGACAACTATGTTTTTTGCCATCTACGGATAAATCCCGAAGGTGATTCCAACCACAAGCTGAATCCCTGCCACGGCACCTGCGACATAGGGAAAGGCGATTGAGTACTTATAGACATCGTGGGCTTTTTTGGGAGTCGGATTTTGCCATACCGAGAGCACGAGGTAGCCAGCGATAAGAAGGTTGGCTATGGCCAGCGGAATATTCACAAGGCCAAAGAAGACGGTCGAAACCAGCCACCAGATACCTGACCATACAAGTGTCCCCCTCACGCCAAGGTGAACTGCCGTAGTGGTGATTCCAGTGTCGCTGTCCTGCGGAATATCTTGAATGGCATCGTAGGCGTGCTTGGCAATTGACCAGGCCATCAGCCCGATAACCCCAAGCCAGAGAGGTTCGTGACCAAGAGCCAGCGGGACAAAAGCCAAGGGGAAGGCATAGTCGGTGTTTGAGAAGCTATCTAGATATGGCCTCGCCTTAAACCTCAGCGGAGGAGCTGAGTAGAAGGTAAAGAACAGGCTGTAGGCAACCATCCAGGCAACTGCCTGCCACGGCAGAGTCAAGGCAAAGTAAATAAGAAATGGGACATTGGTGACTATGACGCCAATCCAGATTGGCCTTACCTCGTTTGGATATATGTGGGCACCCTCATAGGAGCCCTTACGAGCGTTAATGTTGTCTGTCTCTTGGTCAAAGATGTCGTTGATTCCATAGATCAAGAGGTTGAAGGGGAAGGTCACCCAGATCAGGATTGGCAGGATCTCCCAGTTCCAGATGTAACCGGCGAGCCACATGCCCATGACGGTTGTACCAATGGTGTTGACCCAGAGAACGGGCCTAGAAATTTGAATTAGTCGCCAGAGCACCCATTCAGCCTAAGCCCTCGCAACCGAATGCACTTTTTGCACGAATGTGCACGTGACGAGGACCCAAATTGCCCCAGTGAATTGCCATAATTTCCCCTAGCTGCACAATTGTCAGCATAAATGTGAAGGAAAAAATGGCCACCATTACCCCTTTGTTCGCCCCTGAGCAGGGCACGATCTCTGCGAACAAGGAGGCTGCCAGTGCATCACTTGAGTCTCTTCTCGCAATTCGATTCTTTGAAGAGGCCGTTGACGGCCTCTTTGCAAGGGGCCTGATGCATGGCACCATGCACCTCTCGATTGGTCAAGAGGCAGTTGCAACCGGAGTGTGTGCTGCCCTCAGGAAGACCGATTACATTACCTCTACTCACAGGGACAACTCGCACTGCATTGCTAAGGGCGCGGACCTTACTCGAATGATGGCAGAGCTACTGGCAAAGCAGACCGGTTATTGCCGCGGTCGAGGTGGCAGCATGCACATCGCAGATGTCGAGACCGGAAACCTCGGTGCCAATGGAATCGTTGCTGGCGGCATACCAATTGCAGCAGGTGCGGCGCTGGCTCAAAAGATGCAAGGCAAGGACAACGTTGTGGTCTCCTTCTTTGGAGACGGCGCAACCAATGAGGGAGCTTTTCACGAGGCGCTAAACCTGGCTGCTGTCTGGGACCTGCCCGTTGTCTTCGTATGCGAAAACAATAAGTACGGCATGAGTTTCTCAACCACCAAGAGCATGAAGGTCGAGAAAATCTCTGAGCGGGCGGCTGCCTATGGCTTCCCGGGTGTAACGGTTGATGGAAACGATGTCGATGCTGTTTTTGAGGTTGCTAAAGAAGCTGTCGAGAGGGCGAGGGCTGGCGGTGGGCCAACGCTGATTGAGTGCCTCACCTACCGCCACAAGGGGCACTCCAAGAGTGACAAAAACCTCTACCGCACTAAAGAAGAAATTGAGTTTTGGAAGACCAAGGACCCGGTAGGGATATTTGAGACCAGGGTCATTGAGTCCGGGCAGCTAACAGCTGAAGAGGTTGAGCAGCTCACACAAAAGGTCCGTGATGCCGTGCGACTTGCGATTCAAGAGGCAACTCAGGCTCCCGACTCAGACCCTGCAGAGCTACTGAGCTCCGTCTTTAGGCAGGTGAGCTAGTTGACCGAGCGCATAATTACCTACGCCGAGGCAATTCGCGAGGCAATCGGCCAGGCCATGGAGGCCGACGAGAGTGTCTTTATGCTCGGCGAAGACATAGGGGTCTATGGCGGAGCCTTTGGAGTTTCTGGCGATCTTTACCACCGCTTTGGCGAGGAGCGCGTCCGCGATACGCCAATCTCTGAGCTCGGCATAGTCGGTGCTGCCGTGGGAGCAGCCCTAGTGGGTATGAAGCCAATCGTGGAGATTCAGTTCTCTGACTTCACGGCTCAGGCAATGGACCAGATTGTGAACCAGGCTGCGAAGATCCACTTCATGCTCGGCGGCGAACTTTCTGTCCCAATGGTTTTGCGTGCACCCTCTGGTTCCGGAACTGGCGCTGCGGCCCAGCACTCCCAGTCTCTAGAGTCCTGGTTTGCGCACGTGCCCGGTCTGAAGGTGGTCCTGCCATCCTCGCCAGCAGATGCCAAGGGTCTTTTGCTATCTGCTCTCGATGATCCAAACCCAGTAATAGTTCTTGAGCACAAGCTGCTTTACAAGACCTCGGGCCATGTTCCTGAGGAGATGTATCGAACTCCAATTGGAGTCTCAAACGTTGTGCGCGGAGGCACCGACCTCACCATCGTCGCAACCGGCGTGATGGTGTCGCGCTCAGTGGAGGCCGCGGAGCAGCTTGCGTCGGCGGGCATTGAGGCGTGCGTGATAGACGTCAGAACTCTCAGTCCCCTGGACATGGATCCAATAAACGCATCCATCGCTGAGACAGGGAGGTTGATGCTGGTTCAAGAGGCACCGAAGCACGTTGGCTTTATGGCTGAGGTCGCGGCTCGTGTCTCGGAGGGCCCTGCAATCTACTCCCTAACTGAGCCCGTGCTGAGGCTTTGCGGGATGGACGTGCCAATTCCATACGCCCCTCAACTCGAGAAGTCTGTGGTTCCCCAGCTTGATGACATTGTCGAGGGGGCAAAGAATCTAGTGAGGGGCATCTAATGGCTCAGACACCTGTTGTTATGCCGAAGATGAGCATGACCATGACCGAGGGTGAGGTCGTGGAGATTCTGGTCAAGGTCGGTGACAAGGTCGAAAAAGGCCAGGTGGTTGCGGTCGTGGGAACTGACAAGACTGACATGGAGGTCGAAAGCGACCATGAGGGCGAGGTCACTGAGATTTCAGTTGGTCCCGGAGATGTCATAGACGTTGGCGCACCTTTGTTTGTTCTTGAGACGTTGGGGGAAGACCTACTCGCTGGAATGTTTGATGCCCCGCCCGAATCGGTTCCGGTTGTAGTTGAAGAGCCGGCAGCGGAGCCAATAGAGAGTCCTGCTTCTCAGGCTGTAGCCGAAGGTGCCAAGGTCTTGGCTATGCCAGGCGCCCGCAAACAGGCTGCTGAGCTGGGCATAGACCTCGCCAAGATAACTCCTGCAAGCCCTGCAGGTGTCATCAAGCAGAGCGACCTACCGGCAGCTGGATCTCGGGAAACTAAGGCCAGAGACCAAATCGCCAAGGTGGTTAACACCTCGACCCAAATTCCACAGTTCAGCCTCAGTGCAACTATTCAGCTCAACTCAGCTCTAGCGGAAGACGCTTCCGATCGTTTCGTTCAGCTGGCCAGAGCCTGGGTCAGGGTGCTAAGTGCGCTGCCGAAGTTGAATCAGAACTACATGAATGGCGAATTCGTTAACGTTGAGGAAATTCGCATCGCAGCGCTGGTGAAGAGCCCTTTGGGATATGTGTCTCCGTCTCTGGCTGCAGCACAAATTGAGTCCGTTGAGTGGGCACAGAGTGCCAGGGGCGTTCTAGAGGCTGCGAGAGCTAACAGAATCCCGGTAGAAAACCTGCAGCCTGCGACGACTTCAATTACCGACCTCGGTGAGTTTGGCATACGCCACGCTAATACTCTCCTCTTTCCACCGCAGAGCTCGGGGTTCAATGTCGGTGCAATCAGACGTGGCGAATCCGGCTTTGAAATTGACTGCACAATTGTGATTGACCATAGAATTGCGGACCCGGGCGATGGAGCCGAGGCACTGGCTCGATTCGCCACAGAGTTGCAAAGGGAGCTCGATGTCAACAGCTAGGGACAGGGCGTTGATTGTGAAGGTCGCGCGCATGTATTACGAGCAAAACATGAGCCAAGACCAGATTGCTCGGGCGCTACTCACCAGTCGCTCAAACGTGTCTCGAATCCTTTCGGTTGCCAAGAAGCGCGGCATTGTCGAGATAAAGATCAACGAGGCTACTAAGCGAGAGACGGATATCGAGGAATTGCTCATCAGTCGTTTTGAGCTCCACGCTGCGATGGTGGCAAAGGTTCCAAGGTCAACAAGTGATTACAAAGCTGTGGGTCAGCTCGCGATTCAGAGTTTTTTGAGCCACCTCAAGCCAAGAGTGAAAGTCGCTGTCAGCTGGGGTCGGTCTATTCAGGCAATGGTCGATGCGCTGGAGCCTGAAAATAGACCGGATCTGACCTTTATCCCCTTGATGGGCGGAATGACTGCAATTCCCTCAAGCTACAGCGGGGAGGCCTTGATTCAGTCGCTCGCGGAGAAGTTCAACGCTCAATATCAGGTGCTTCATGCTCCGACTATCGTCCAGTCTCCTGACATCAAGGTTGCCCTGATGCGAGAGCCATCGGTTGCCGCTGTGATTGATTCGGCAAGGACCGCAGACGTGGCCTTCGTTGGGATTGGCTCCAAGGGCGCTCACAGCTCACAGCACATCCTCCAGTCCGCTGGGATAACCCCAGAGGAAAACCCGGAATTCTTTGACGCATGGAAGGGAGATCTGGCCGGCAGGTTCTTTGATCGCGATGGCAAGAGCATTAATTCACGACTTGATAACCGCACGGTTGGCCTAGAACTTGGCGAGCTGGCCCGGATCAAGAGGGTTGTGGGTGTGGCAGCGGGCGAGGAAAAGACCGAGGGAATCCTGGCCGCGCTTCGCGGTGGGCTAATCTCGGAGCTGGTGACAAGCTCCAACTGCGCCCTAAAGCTTCTGGAGGCAGCCGAGAGCAAAACGTTAGGAGAGCTGGTTTAGATGGAGATCCTGATTTGGATCCTTTTACTCGTTGCGGTCATGTGGGTGTTTCAGCTCTACATGGCCGTCAAGCAGTCCCAGCGATTCTCGAATGACCTAAGAGAAATTCGACTTCCAGGAACCACCACGACAGTTGGTATGGGCGGCTATCGCTATCGCGGCGGCAGGGCCTTCGTGGCGATGGCTCAAAAAGACGGGGAGGTCACTGGCGCGAGAATCTTGGCGGGCCTGACCGTCTTTGCAAACTCGAAACCTTTTGATGAAATTATTGGGCACAAACTTAGTGACCTGGTCGAGGGTCGAGGTGTCGAGAACCAAAAATTTAAAGTGGTGGAGGCTACTAAGCACGCGGCTAAAACTCTGCTCGAGCAAAATGCACAAACGTGACAGTTTTAAGCACATTTAACTTCCAGCTAGCCCGCTAGCGTATCGAATAGCACGGTCAAAGATGACCGTGTCTCGATCCAAAGGAGGGTTGATGAATTTATTCGCCAGCGCTGACACGGTTGCCGAACCGGACGGCGTATGGGGAGCGATTGCAGGTGGAGCTGAATACTTCATCGGTATCTTCAACCAAGGTGGTGAGGTCTTCTTTGGCCTCATGGGAGGAATCCTGCCGACCCTGGTTGTTCTACTCACAGCTGTGAACGCTCTCATCCGACTAATTGGACCAGAGAAGATTGAAACGCTCGGTAAGAAAGCCGCGCAGCCCGGTCTTATTTGGTACCCAGTCCGCTACATGGTGCTGCCATTCTTGGCAGTATTCTTCCTAACGAACCCGATGGCTTACACCATGGGTCGTTTCCTACCCGAGCGTTTCAAGCCCGCTTTCTATGACTCAGCGGTTTCTTACGTTCACCCAATCACTGGTCTCTTCCCACACGCCAACCCAGGTGAGCTCTTCGTTTACCTAGGCATCGCGGCGGGAATTACTCAGCTCGGCCTTGGTCTTGGTGACCTGGCTCTGAGGTTCCTGTTGGTTGGACTTGTAGTCATCTTCATCCGAGGCATCGTGACCGAATGGATCACCGCCAGGATGCTTGCTAGGAAGGAAGCGAAAGCCTAATGGACGGACTAAATAAAGTTCTGGTCACTATTGGCCGCGGTGTAGGTGGAGTTGTTGGAACCCTTTACCAAGCAGGGCGCGACACAATCGACACCATCATCCGTAACATCCTGCCTTTCATGGCATTCATCGCCTTCATCATCGGTCTGGTTCTTGCCACCGGTATTGGAGATGTGATTGCTAACGGCATCAAGGGATTAGCTGGCAGCATCGTTGGTCTCTTGATTGTCTCCGTAGTTTGTGCCATTCCGGTGCTCTCACCACTGCTGGGCCCAGGTGCGGTTATCGCACAGGTTGTGGGTACCCTGCTCGGTGTCGAGATCGGCCGTGGCAACATTCCTCCTCAGATGGCTCTTCCAGCTCTATTCGCTATCAACCCTCAGGTTGGTTGCGACTTCATCCCAGTGGGCCTTGCCCTTGGAGAAGCTGAGCCAGAGACCGTCGAGGTCGGTGTTCCAGCAGTTCTCTTCTCGAGACTGATCACCGGACCGCTAGCCGTAGTAATTGCTTACGTGGCTAGCTTCGGAATGTACAGCTAGAAACAAAACAATCCTTTCGGGGGTTATCAGAGGATGGGTCAGCAATTTGGCCCATCCTCTGATTACACCAAATTAGAGACTTCCAAAAAACAAAGAGGTTCAAGGAGCTAAGAAAATGGCAGATTACAAAGCAGTCAAAATTGACAAGGGTCCTGGCGGGTGGGGCGGACCGTTGACCATTAAGCCAACCGCTGATCGTCCTTACATCTACTCGGTTACCGGTGGCGGTATTCATCCACTGGCTGCAAAGATCGCAGAACTGACCGGTGGCGAGGCATTTGACGGTTTTAGCTCCTCGAAGCCATTCGATCAGATTGCGGTTGCAGTCATCGACTGTGGTGGCACAGCTCGCATCGGCGTTTACCCGATGAAAAAGGTCCCAACCGTGGACATCCACGCCACCAGCCCAGCGGGACCACTGGCAATGTTCATCACCGAGGACCTATTGGTCACCGGCGTGAAGCTGGACAACATTAACCCAGCCTAAAAACTTAGAAAGACAAGAATCGATGACCGTGCTTTACAGAAGCACAGTCACCGAGATAGGTGAGCTCGTCCCGACTTTTGTGGCCGAAGGCATGCTCGTCTTCTTCGGTGAAGGTGCTCCAGAGGAACTCAAGACCTTTTGCATCATCCACAAAGTGGAGCATCAAGAGGGACAGGTCAAGCCTGGGGATGTGGTCTCGATAGATGACCACAGCTTCGAAGTGTTGGCGGTTGGCTCTGTTGCCAATGACAACCTCTATAACTTGGGCCATCTCAATCTGAAAGCCGACGGCAACAAAGAAGCTGATCTACCTGGCGATGTGTGCATTGCCAAGGTTGAGCTGCCGGGAATAACCGTTGGCACCAAATTGGAAATAACAAGGAGCAACTAATGCAGTACCGCCTGAAGCTAGCTGAGTTGGCTGAGAAGCAGGGCAGACCTTTCAGAATCGCGCTGGTGGGGGCCGGTCAGATGGGAAGGGGCTTCGCCTCGCAGTCTCACCGCCTTGGCCTTCAGGTTGCGGTTGTGGCAGATATTGCCCCCGAGCGCATTACGCAAGCTTTTCACGATTTAGGGATGGGTGATCCTGTTATTTCATCCAGCGTCGAAGAGCTCAACGCTGCGATCGCCGAAGGCAAGCCCGCCGGAACTACCGATGCAGCCGTGGCGTCCAACTTGGATGTTGACGTGGTTGTCGAGGCGACAGGCGTTGCTGCCATTGGTGCGGACGTGATGTATCACGCCCTAGAGGCAAAGAAGCACGTTGCAACTTTGAACGTAGAGGCTGATGTGACCGTTGGGCCAATGCTGCATCGGATCGCCAAGGAAAACGGTGTTCTTTACAGCGTCTGCAATGGTGACGAACCAGCAGAGGCTAAGGAGCTTGTGGACTTTGCCAAGGACCTCTCTTTTGAGGTGGTGATGGCAGGTAAGGGCAAGAACAATCCCTTTGAGCCCCACTCAAACCCTGACACCGTTGCCGAGCGAGCGGCCAAGAAGCACATGAATCCAAAGATGC
>Ga0208917_1000144_pt1 | contig 35414 bp, 53 predicted proteins | sample DEB08_DNA_10_FD_185500 | JGI IMG/M metagenome (GOLD analysis project Ga0208917, IMG submission 185500) | Aqueous microbial communities from the Delaware River and Bay under freshwater to marine salinity gradient to study organic matter... | ecosystem: Environmental > Aquatic > Marine > Coastal ...
TAACATCTTCTCTTTTAAACCCTAAAGCTATTAGTTCTTTTTCTTTCATCTATTCCAATAATATTTACATGATTCATCTTTACCGGGTACTTTCATAAAGTAAGATTGTCTAAACTCATTAACTGGAGCTTTAAATCTATAACAACTCTCTTTAGTACTACATCCGTCTCCGGAACACATTGTAATATCTGCCATATCTATCCTTTATATAAATTACTACCCCAACCTAATCTCTGATCCATCTTTCTAATAGTAGAAGCAGCAGAGCTATCTTTTATTATCTCAGTCTCTGCATACTCAGTCTTTCCTGAAATAATATTTCTAACATACCAAGCACTAGTCGTTGAACACTTTACACATACTTTAGTATCAGGTAAAGCTTTTAACCTAAGAGGGTTTATTTCCTCAGAACATTTACAACACTTCATTAGAATGGTAATGGTTCATCTTTAACTTTTTCTGCAGGTCTACTAATATCTTCTAGCTTACGGTAATGCATAGAAGCAAAAGGTTGCTCACCTATCTCAGTTACAACAGGTCTACGATCGTACTTATCTATAGACTCAGCCATCTTATGAGCTCTTTTACGAGCCATATAATCATTCTCAGCATAGACATACATGTCCACAGTCACTAAATATCTTTTCTTATTATTACGCATGAGATAAATTTTGATCTAAATTCCAAGTAATTAAAGCTTCTAAATCGGCATAAGGATCGCCAATCTCATTCCAATCAAATAGTATAGAATCTACTATAGCTTCAATTCTATCTGCCGTAAGAGAAATCATATTAGATTTAGCTAAATTCTCTACCTCGGACTTAATATAACCTTTTAACTTAAACATATCTAAATATAGGCATAATTCCTCAGAGTAACAAACTTTTTACTGTATTCCTTTGTTCCATTTAGGAAGGGAACCGGTACTACCTACATATTGCTCTATGAGTTTTTTCTCTAGAATTCTGTAGTTGATTCCCGTAGGTACTTTTACTCCTCCAAAGGTAACCTCAAAAGAAGGGCATTCAAGAAAAAGTATAGGATAAACATTTTCCCATTCCATATTTTCTCTAACCATAACATTTGTCTGACCAGTATGACTTTCATAACAACTAAATCTATCACGCATGTTTTGAGTTTCCCCTATTTTAAGAACCTCATCATCAACTGCAATGATATACACACCCATCCTGCCTTCTGGGTAAAAATCATCAGTCCATTTAATGTCTGTTTTGTGCTTTTTGGAACTAGTAGACGACTTAGAAAGAAGTCCTACATACTTAAATCCATTCTCGATGTAATCTTTAACTAACATAACCTTTATTTTTATATTACAATATAGTAAAAAATAATAAGACTACAAACTTTTTACTGTATGTTCTTTCAATGATCTAATACTGGTATCTCGTTGACCACAAACTTTTGAACAAGTGTAACTTCTACCTTCAGAATGTTTCTTATTCCACTTGTCTGCTATTTTATTATCTAATACTTTAAAAATTGATCTTAGATCATTTTGGTTGAGGTCCAAATCAGAGTACGGTTTTAAATTCTCTCTAGTTTGTTTATCCTCTGTAGGAAATTTTGAATGAGGTAAAAATCCCATAAAACAACATGGTGATACTGTACCCTCTGGGTTTAAATAAAACTCTCTATAATTAGATGTGCCAGGAAAATCTATTGCTCTACATTGTATTATGTTCTCTTCTAAATTGTTAATAAAAGGAGGGACACTATTTTCAATATGAGATTCGTACTTTTCATAGTCACTGTTAAATAACTTTACCGTTTTTTGAGCCTGTCTTAAGATTCGATCCTTGTCTACAGATTTATCTGTAAAATCCTTTCTTTTGTGGTAATCTGGTTTTTCTAACCAATGGGTTAAATTACCTTGTGAATCTAAAGCAGGTACTGGGTTATAGAATTTGCCTAACTCATTATCAAAACCGAAAGCTTGTTTAAATGAAATTTCTTTTATACCTATTTCAGAAGCAAATTTTTCAACTTGTTCTAATTGATGTTCATTATGTTTGAATACCAAAAAATCTTGCTTACTATATCCACCGTTAGAATTAAAAGTTTGTATATTTTTAACAACGTTTTTCCATCTTACCTCTCTTCTGTACAAGTGGTTGGTATCTTCTAATCCGTCAACACTAAATACTACGTACCTATTAGGAGAATTAAGGTGCTTGGCCATATTGGTCCAAAAACTAGTATTTCTAACTCCTCCATTTGTTCTAACAATAATGTTAGGTACGTTATTAACTGCTAAATACTCAATAACTTTATCAAGATCCACACATGAAATAGGATCACCATAATTACCACAAAAATGAAATTGATGAGCAAACTTCAAGGTTTCAGGAGGAAACCACTTAACAAACTTATCTAATTTTATTTCATCTAAAACTAAATTAGGATTGGTTGTAGGAGTAAAATCTACAAACCTGGGGCAAAGCACACATCTTGAATTACATCTAGTAGATGCTTCAACATGTACTTGAAACTTACCAATTTGTCCATTAGTTTTATTCTCAAAAACATCAGACCATCTACTTGTGGTGTGCATTTAGACTTTTAAATAAATAGAATTAATTACTAAGAGGAGCCTTAATAGAAGGATGTGATTTGTAATTAACTAACTTAGCATCAAAATCTCCTCGATAGATATCATAACATACCAAATCTATTTCCGGAAGATCATATCCATCTCTACAGGTCTGTTCCATTGCCTGCTCCAAATGATTACTGTAGAGGTGTAAATCACCGAAGTTACCTATAAGGTCTCCAGGTTCATAATTAGTCTCTGCACATAGTAACAACAGTAATAGACCGTAACTACTAATGTTAAATGGTACACCTAAGAATAGGTCAGCACTTCTTTGATTCCACATCAGAGAGAGCTTACCATTGGCTACATAACATTGAAAAGAATAATGGCAAGGAGGTAAAGTCATTAAGTTTAACTGCTCTGGATTCCATGAATCAACTAAATGTCTTCTGCTATCTGGATTAGATATGAGACCAGTTATAAGGTTTTCTAGTTGATCTATTCCATTAACATCTCTCCATTGCTTACCATATACAGGTCCTAACTCACCCCACTTATTGGCAAACTCATCATTAGTTTTAATAAGTTCTATAAACTCTTCCTCAGTTTCAAAATGGTCGTGAGGAACTTGTTTCATACAATAGTTCTTATAAGCATCACCATTCCAAATATTACAACCATTATCAACTAAATACCTAATGTTAGTGTCTCCTTTTAAGAACCATTTAAGTTCAGTAACCATAGTATTAAAAGCTACCTTCTTAGTAGTTAAGATAGGAAAACCGTCTGACATCTTGTGTCTGATTGTAGCTCCAAAGATTGAACGAGTGCCTGTACCTGTTCTATCATTTTTACCAACCCCCATCTCTATAACGTCAAAGAGGAGGTTTTTATAGTCAATATCTAAGGTATTAGCCATAGATGGTAATTAATTCGTCAGAATTAAGACTTTTTAGACGTCTGATTGGACGACGGTTAGGAGGACGTTTTTCAAGTTTTGTGTAGATTAAGTCACCGATGCGGATGTTTTGTCCGTCGATGATAAAGTCGTAAAAAGAAGTTGGAATTTTAGATTTAAGAATGTAAAATGATTTAGTCATAACCTTTTGTTTAATAATTTATATCTCTAAATATAGTCATAATTACAACGGGAAACAACTAAAACATAGGTTTTTCTAGAGGAACATCTCTATATGTAATAATCGGAATAGTAAAAGTTTTATAATTATATAGCTTAAATCTTTTTTTATTTAAGACGGTATCACTAAACTCAAAGTGTTTTTTTTCAATTTGAAATGTAGGTTGTAGAGCTCCGACTAAATTATTTCTAAATTGAATGAATACTGCTCTTGGAGATTCAAAAATAGGTCCAGGCCAAAAAGAAAATATACCATCTTTCTTAAGTAGTTTAGGGAGTAAGGGTATAAATTCTTCTATAAATCCTTCACCTACAGCAGCTGCGTTATCTAAAATATAATAGGCATCAAAATATATAGCATCAAAAGGGCCTACATTATCAATCGTCAAAACATCTTGCCATCTTCCAGGAAGAACAGTTACGTTTGGCCTATAAACCCAACCGTCAATAATCATTTTTTTCAGGATGTCTGGGTGTGGTTCACAAATTGTATGTTGTGAGATAGGGTATGTTTGAATAAACGAATCTAAAATGCCTAATCCATATCCGATGTTTAAAATACTTCCACCTTTGGAGCAGATTATTTTAGCAGATTCTTTCATCCACTCAGTTTCCCAATCCATCATTATTGGATCTCCATATTCATCGTAAATAGCCTCACTACCTTCAAATGTTAGCTTTTGTTCCTGGAGCCGTTTCATATAAAAGATTTATCTCTAGTGATACTAAGTTTGGTTGTTTGGTTAAGGTAAAGTTTGTATTTTTCCGAATCAAATGTATCAAAAGTAGACTGTAAGTATCTTAACCCAATATCTGAGTAAAATATCTCTTCATAGTATAGTACTTTTTGGTTAAGAATTAAACCTAAATTCTCTATTTGTTTTTTTTGAACTACTATTTCCTCATAGTTAAAAACCTTTTCTATCTGGGTTATAATAGGGGTGGGAATATCATTAAAATTATACACTCCATTAGTGCCAAACCCTAAAATATTTTCTTTATAGTACAGGTTAATTAAACTTTTGTAGTGCTCTTCATCATTAAGTCTAGATAGAAGTATAACTTTATCAAATAATAAACAAAACTTATCTAAATTATAACCTACATTATGAATGGGGCTAATTCTAAATATTATGCTTTCTTTTCTAACAGTAGAATCAATAAGTGCTTTGTTTTTCCTTAAGTTAAAACTGTCTGGAATACTTATGTGATGTATGTTTAATGCTTTTGATAATGCTTTTAGAAAAGAGTTAGATCCTGTACGAGGAACACATACTAGTAAAACTCTCATATAAATGATTTTTGCGGAACGAAATTGCTTTCCGATAGAAAGTAAGTTAAACTGTATCTGGTTCCTTTGGTAATCAGCTTAACCTCATGTATCTCCTTACTTAAAAATAGTGAGTAGTCACCTTGTGTTCTAGTTTGGGGAACATCATTTACATACAGGGTTCCTCCTTCGTAATCATTTTCATCAGATAATTGAACTACTAGGGTTTTGTACATTGCACCCTTTCCGTAAAAGTTAAAATCATGATGAGGTTCAAAATAATCACCCTCCGAATATCTTGCTATTTTTACATATGCAGGGAGGTTTATTATACCAATTGTAGATAGTTTATCAGTTAAAAACTCTCGCAATAGTGAATTAGCAGTATCTAAATACCTACCTTTTACCTTAGTTCTAAACCTAATGGTATTAAATTCGTCTATCTTTTCTTCTAAATACTTGGTACTAGCAATACTTTCACTTTCGTCCCAAAAAGATAGAATATACTCACATTCTACTTTTGACAATAACATTTAATGAAGAGTTTACGAAAGGTGTCTAGTCTTAAAGTAATTAAAAAAATTAGTTAGAGTAGTAGATATAGCACTAGATTTTGCTGCATCTGCAGTTTGTAGAGTTCTAGTATTTACTGTTTTATAAGTTGTTGATTTATATACTGTTGCCATAGTTATTATTTATTGTGTACTAAAATTCCGTTAGCGTAAAAGTTAAAATTGTCAACGACTCTAATAATAGTAGTCTGAACATTGTTTTCTTTTAATTCAGCATCTATTTCAACAATAGCTGATTTTGAACCATCTGCTTTAATAAGAACGTCACCTTTTTCTATCTTACCAACTTCTCTACCAATATTATATAGAGAATTTGTTTTTACTGGGTTGAATGATTTTAATTCTAATCCGTCTACATAATAGGGGTGGTCATAAGTAGATGTAATTACTGTTCCGTCTTCTAAGGTGTATGTTACTAAATCATTATGTTTTGGAGTCAGAATACCGTAAACTACTTTACTTTCTTGTTCTCCGGTTGTTTCATTAAGGGTAAGTACTTCATCACCTTGCTTAATATCTTCAATGTTTTTAACATCACCACTTGCTAAGGTAACCTCTGTACCATCAACAAAACAATAACTAGCCATACTATAGTTGTGAACTAATAAGTCATTAGCAAAATAGGTGTGTTCTGTACCTACATTCATAAGGTGGTAAACCTTAAACTCTCCTTCATGTTTATCAATACTAACAATTGCAGTAGAATGTCCTAAAGAATTTAAAAGGTAGTCTCCTACTCGAAGATCTCTAGCATCTCTCCAACCTTGTACGGTGTACATTTTATGTCCTAATGTAGCCTTAATTTCCTCTCCAGTTTCAGTTTTAATTTCTAATAAACCTTCCTGTGTAGATGATTTAAGTTCTTCAACTCTTGCAGTAGTAAATTCTCCTTTAGTAACATCATATGAAACTACTTCAAATCCAGGTTCAATTTCCTCGATATTCTTATGCCCTCCACCTACAAGAGTGATTTTTGTACCAGCTGGAAAACATGCGTTGTGAGCAACTACTTTAATGTTTATACCTGATTCATTAACAATGTATGTATCAACTTCCTCCATATCTAAAAGATATGCATAGTGTTCATCTTCTAATATTTCTATGGTATTAGAATCAACTCCAACCAATGTTCCATCCAATTTAAGGAAGCTATCAGTTAACTCGTCAATTTGATATGCTTCTTTGTATGTAAGGTGATCTTCAGTAGAATCGTACACTAAAAGGTGTTGGTTACCTGTTAATCTTATAGATGCACCACCAGACACTACTAAATTACTCACTAATTTTTTATTTAGAGTGCTTCTTACAGAGTTAGTTAGTACCGATGATGTAACATAAGAACCAGAAGGTACTGATGACCCATCAAATGTCCAATCGCTAAATACCGATACTAAATCAGAATCTGGAGAACCAGAAACAAAATACGACTGGTAGCTAGTACCAATTGATGCACTGGAAACTAAGACAGGGTTGCCGCTAGTATCTGATATGTATTCGTCTTCAAATATTCCACCGTATCCATCTTTTGGTTGGAAAAATGGGTAGTTAGTTGATAATTCATAAAAGTGTTTATCATCAACTCTACTTCCTGATACGGTTAATGAAGTAGGTTTTTCAAAAATGGCAGGAATTTTCAAATTTGCCAAGTTTATTAAATCAAATTCAGAGCCGTGAACTATATTGTAAGAACGGTAACTACTTTGTGAACTTTCTGATGAATCGTAGTAGTTTGTAACAAAGTGGTCACTTCCTACTGAAGTTATAAAATTACCAATATTTTCAGCAGCAGAACCTGTTCCTTGTACTTTTATAAATCCAACTTTTGAATCTGAACTTTGTGTTCTTTTCAATACAAGGTCTGGAGCAGTCGCACTGTTTGCTTCTCTTCTTAAACTATCGTAAATACCATCAGAAGAAGAGTGGTAAATTTCTGCAACAGAACCAGAATTAGAATTATCGTGAAATAATTTAAAAATTTCACTATTGTCTTTACAGTAGGTTGAGTCAAAAACTGTTGATTCATCATATGCAAGACGAAGAATAAATTTGTCTGCAGCATCTGTAACCACAGTAGGGTATAGAGCGTAATCTTCCTCAACCGTGTTTGTGAATGTTGAGATAACTCCTTGAGTTGCTAAACTTTGAGAAAGTTGTGTTACAAATTTATCTTGAAATCCTTTGCTAATAACATGAAAGTCTACAATGTTACTTGAAGATATGATGTTATAAAGACCAGAGTAATCAAAATGCGTAAGAGCACTTGAATAAAATCCTGTGTCGGTATTAAATTCTAAAAGTTTAAGATTCCCGTCGGAGTCTTGAACAAAGTCAGCTGAAAATAATGTTCCTTTCATTATATGAGTGTCAATTTAGTATACTAATTTTAATATAAATATCGTGTACGTCTAATAAATCTCTTTATTTGACCTTTTATTTTATCCTACAAAGGCCTTTTCCAAAACAAAAGAACCTTTTTCTCTGTTAGATCCTTCCTCCCATCCGTTTTTTTCAAGAATGGTCTTTATTTCCTTGTTAAAATCCATATTACCGCAAACCATTACTTTATCATTTACTGGGATTGCATCTCCCATAAGAATGCCTTTTTCAATTAAAGATGTCATCCTTACATCTATACCGGTCCATCTATCATCTCTAGTCACAATTGGAATGTAGTCAATGTTAATCGCACCTAACCAATCATGAAATGCATTTAATTCTTCTTTTTCTCTGACAGACCATATAACGTGTATATTTCTAAACCTATCATAAGTTCTATCATCACATAACATACTAATGAAAGGAGCGATTCCTGTTCCTGTAGCTAGTAACCATAAGTTATCTCCTTCAGTTAGGTTATCAATAATAAGAGTACCTGTTGCTTTATTACTAACACTTACAAAGTCTCCTGGCTGTATCTTCTGTAGCTTACTTGTTAGAGGCCCGTTAGGAACCTTTATGCTAAAGAACTCTAAAAACTCATCTTCCGGACCAGACGTCATACTATAAGCTCTCTTAGGAGCATCCTCTACACTAATCATAGTAAACTGTCCGGCTTTAAAATCAAAGTCAGACGGCTTAGTTAATTTAAACTTAAAAAGAGTATCGGTATAGTGTTCTACTTCTGTAACCTTATAGTTACCTTCCTTTTCTTGTTTATAAGCTTCAAGTTCTATTTGATACTCTTCTTCGGTTAGTGCGTGCCAACCTCTACATCCGTCTTCGGATCTACCACAACCACATGCCATAAAAAAAATTAATTATAAGTAGAATTCCAGCAAGACTGACATAACTGACCTGCTCCTTCTACATAGTAGTTTCTAATAAATATACTATCAGAGAACTTGTAGGGAGTTTCCTCCCCACAGCTTACACATTTTTCTATTAAATCTGAAATCATACCAATGCTGTTGCAAGTTTGAATAATTCTTTATTTACTTTCATATCCTTTTCGAAAGATTTAATCTTACGAACTTTACGAACTTTAGCTCCTTTTAGAGCAGCATGAAACTCTCCTTGAGTAACTTTCTCTTGAATAACATTGAATACTCTCCAAAGATCATCTCCTTTATCAGCCTTACGTTTAGGTTCTAAGATTTCATCGATAGTCTCTTCATCATACTGTAACGTATTAACACCGGCTCTGATTAACATAGCGTCAATAGCTAGTTTTCTTTTTTCAGTTTCAGTTAAAATTCTGTTTTTCATATCGTTCATTATTTGAACTCTATTAGGAAGATCTTCTACAGCTTGACGAACTACATTTCTAAGTTCCTCAAAAGAGTATCCTTTATGTTTAATTTTAAAGTCACTAAACTGTTCATCAGCAACTACTAAACCATTTGAACAAACTAATCTAAAAATACCGACTGAGAATTTAAATGCTTGCATCCCATCATGACTATTAGTTAATAAGATTCTAGGATAAGCATCATCACCATCCTGAGAGGTAATCATAATGTCTGGGTTCTGGAAAGCAACCATATGTTTAGAAAAAATAGTTCCTTCTTTCTTTCTAGTTTTTCTTTGAGCTGCTTGAACTGGTAGCCATCCTAACTTTTCTAAATCATCAATAATAGTTTCAGTGTTAACAAATAGGTACTTGTTACTAACATCTGGGTTAGTAGGAGCATCAGCAAAGATAAGAGGAGCTGATTTTCTAATTTGTTCTTTTGTTAGGTAAGAATCTAAACCTTTTCCGAATGATAACATAACGTCTTTCATATATAACCTTTTAATTTATATCTAAATATAGTCAAAAAAGTTGTAACTACCAACCAATTAACTAACTTTTATTGCCTCCAATAACTTCCAACAATCTATTTGTTCATCAGCTAAATCCTCAGTGTGTAAATGCTCCAAACAGTTTTCTAATGCGAATTGCCATTGGCTTTGAGGAAGAGAGATTTCATACATCATATCTACCTCTTCAAAAGTAATCTCAAAAAGGGGGGCTGTTTTTTTCCTATTTTGAACTGCTTTTTCTATTCCTTGAATAATACTCCTAGTAACAGATAAAGTCTTCCGTTTAAATAGTCCTTCAAATTCATCTGTGGTATTAAAATGTAACTTGACCATTAATATTTTACTTTACTACCTGACTGGTGTTGTTCGTATTGTTTCTTAAAATACACAGAAGTATCACTTTCAACAAACGTATGAGTTCCTTTATAAGGTACGTAGTTATTGGTACCCCACATAAAAACAGGTCCATGGTACTCCTCGGTTTTCATAGGAACACTATAAATTTCTCCTCTACCTTGAGGTTTTATAGGTTTTGTAAGTCTACGCTTACCATCAAACGATCTAAACTCTCTAGAAGTAACTCTATACCATCCATTAAGTTTAGGCATCCATACCTCTAACACTGCTGCAGTATCGAAATCATAATGCATTTTTACTAAATGACCTCTTTTTTCACTCATAACCTTTATTATTATTTATATCTAAATATAGTCATTTTATTTCAGAGTAACAAATTTCTTATAACATTTCTATAAATTTATCTGCTACAAATTTCTGGTAAGCAACCCCTAGGTGTTTTAAGTCTGCAGCTGTGTCTGGGTATCCATTTATTTTAGCTTTCACTAAAGGAAGTTTTTCTTCTTCACTGTAGAACATAGGATTACCGTATAAATAAAGTTCAAATCCATATTCAAAACATATACCTTTTACTGCATCTATTAACGACTGTAACTTTGTTATAGTGTTTGTAATATTGTTATAGAACTCTAAGTAGTAGTTTGAGAGAACATCTAGCTGGTACTCTGATAAAGGGTTGCGGATGTGTACACCCATTTTCTTAATGTCCTCAATTATTTTAATATTAACATTTATATGAAAATTATCTCCATGAACCGTCATCCTATTAACACCAGGTATAAGCCAAAACACTTTAGTACCTTTGCCGAACATGTATGCATAGTGTCTAAAATCCATGTAATTAGATTCTGGGGATGCTCCTGGAATTGCTAAGTTATAAAGTTTACCTCCTACTTTTTTAGACACTAAGTAACTCCAGGTTTTTTCTAGTCTTTGATCAACTCCAAAAGTATCACTACACCCTAAAGTAATTATTCCTTTGTCTGAACTAAATTCATCACTTCTGTAACCAAAAGAATTGTATTTAAATTCTGGAAAGTTAGAGGAACCATCTTTGTTAACAAAACCAAGTGCTTTTAAATGAGAGTACTTGTCTTTATTAGAAAGTTTTCCTAAAAAAGCTTGTTCATTTCTTTCGGTTACATCTTTATTTTGGGATGAGCGAAGTATGTTCATATGTTGAACGTTACCGAACCCGTAGGCACCGTATGATAATGATTTTAAAAATTCACTATACCCTCGTTCCTCAATCCATTTTTCAACAAGTTGTCTGTTGTCTTCTCTTTTTTTAGGGGAGTTTATCATAGATCTAATTTATAACCACTAAATTTTTTCATATAAGAAGTCATTTTAGTACCGTTCCCGTCTCTAAATTCGTATCCTTTTCTGAAGAATTTTTTTACATTGCCAGGACCAGCTAAGTGAGCTGCTGCTAGTAGACCTGATTCAGTAATATGAATTCCGTTTATAACTTTTCCGTTATATTTCTGAATATATCTTCTAAGTATCTTCTTATTATGCACTAATAGATCATCCATAGCCTGTTCTTGTATAGTAGAATCTGATAGAAATTCTCTGCTAGATATATCTTTATATCCTAAATTGTCAAGAGTTTTTCTACCGAATTGATACTTTCCTAAGTACCCAAACTGATTAACTGCTTTATAGTTTCCGGAAGACTCTCTAAAACCTAAGTCTTCTAAAAATTTATTATGATCTTTTACTATTAGCTCTACTTTTGGAGCTTCTATCTTTGGGGTTATAACTTCTAAGGCCAAAGGCCTCGAAGGCTCTATCTCTATTACATCAACTTTCATTCTTGCCGCCATTGTAAATGCCATAACAAATGTAGATGCTAAAGACACAACAATAGTTAAAATTAAGTTTTTCATAAGATTAATTTTGGTTAAAATAAGTCTAGGAAAGATGTTCCTATCTTTTTTTCTCTGAGTTTGTCGTTTTTCTCAGATTGCTTGACTAGATCGTCAGCTACCTTTCTTTCTAAAGGTTTTTTCTTTTTCCAAGTGGAGAATTTATTTGTCTTCTTCTTGGCCATGTCTATAAATATGTCTATATATTTGTTTTGCATACTCTTCATTAGATTCACTTCCTGCATGGTTATTAAGTCCTGTAGGGAATTTATTTTTACCTAAATACTTATCAAAGTAAATGTTTACATAGTTAGAACCAATCAACTCGAAAAAATTAGTATGGCTTTCCACGATAGGTAAATTATAAACCGGGAGGTATTTTTCTTTAAGAAAGCTGTTTACCTGATGCACTATAACTTTACTCTCAAAAGAAGCATTATAATCTGTATAAAAATTTTCATACCAAATACTATTCAGTCTACTTTTTTTCGTAGGAAGCATAGAATAATGTAATTCAGTTGATGATTCAAAAATATCAAACCTAGCTGGGTATGTCCAGAGTATTACTACTACATCGTCTGGTTGAAAATTAAATGTGTGTACTGCATGTTGAATAAATTTATTACTAGCGCCACCTTTACCTTGATTAACACATTGAACTCCAAGGTACTTAGCTAAATAAGCAGGCCAGGATTGAGTAGAAGGGTCTTGCACCCCCTCTCCTTCAGTGTGACTACATCCAAAAGCAACTAATCTACTCATAGTCTTGAAATAAATTCACTACCGTCGTCTGGGTCTTCTTCGTCATATAGTCCCAGCTCTTTTAAATGTTCAATGTGGTCTTCAGACATTACCCATTCTTTACCTTCATCTGTTCTATCAACTGTCTGTACAATGTCGACTAATACCTCTTTTTTGTCAGAACTAGTACCATATAAAAAGTTACAATTAAGACATAAAAATTCTATATTTTCTAATTTGTAATTTTTAATATCACCATCTTTGTGACTAATGGTAATTGGTACTTGTGTATCGGTAACTCTTCTTTCGGCAAAACCACATCTTTCACATTTTTCTTCTTTTAAAGCTTCAAAAACAATTCTATTTTTAATCTCATTTTTAAACTTATCGTCAAAATGTTTTGGAGATGTCTCACCATTGATAATTGCCTTAAATTTGGGTAGCTTTTTTGCCGAGTACTTTGTTATTCCTTTACCTTGTTGGTTTTTATGTACCTCTAATAAACTCACACCACTATCATCTTTATACATTTTAGCATACTTCTTATAATGTTCATAAGAAACATTAAGATACCTAGCCGCATGCATATTAGACTTAGTAGCTTGCATAGCCCGAAGTAAATCGTCTTTGGTAAGTATTTTAGATGGTCTAGCCATTAATAATCTATTCCTTCTATACCTTCTGGTTCTTTATCAGGGTCAAACGGATCGTACTCATCCTCATCATCCTCAAGAACCTGATTGACTTTTTCTTTTACTGATTGAGAAATTTCTGTCTCATCGGCATCAAGGTCTAACATTTCAATAAAGACTTTTTTGCCTGAAATTTCAGCTTCTTTAGCAGCAATTGCTCTAGCTCTGTCTTGATCCATAATGATTATGTCATTGTAAGTATGGTCACCAGAACCTTCAACAGTAGTAATACCTACTACCGGTTTAGCTGTAGAACAGTTAACACAGACGTGATAACCTAATTCTTTTCTTTTTAATGGAAAGTCGTTGCCACATTTAGGGCATTCAATCATTTGTAATTGCATAGTATAACCGTTTTTAAATTAGATATAAAGATAGGCATAATAAATCTAACTACCAACTATTTTACTAAAAAATTTATCTTTAATTATATCATGAAATGCAGGTCCAACATGACGAAGATCTCTGGCATAAATTCTATCCAAAGGTTGAGTATTCATATCTGCTTTCCACTTTGGTATGTTATTTAACCGGTAGTACTTTATGTTATTCTCATAGCATACATGTTCTATACCTTTTAAAAACCCGTGATTAAAAGTAGATACATTTTCAGGGGTGAACAGTGGGTGCCCATTAGGAGCATCGTATAAATTAAAACTTTTATAATGTCCAACATCATAGTATTCAAATCTTGGATGTGTATATAAAAAAAGGTGAAAAACATTACGGATTGTAAATCTAGTTAATAGGTACATTAACAACCTGTACTGAGGTATAATTCCTGAACCTGGTATTCCTCCGTTAATAAAAGGGTGGTTAAGTTCTTTTTGTAATTTAGTGGTCCACACATCATCTAAATGAAGACCTATACCAAAGGTAAACGAACAGCCTAAATAAAGATCAACCGTATTAGGTTTATTATCCCAATCACTATCTCGAAAACCTAAAGAATTGTGTACATATGAAATAGGGTTTAATTTGTAGTATTCTATAAATTCATCCACGCTGTGGTACTGGATAGACTCATAGTTAACTACGTGTGACTTTACAAACTTATAATCTTTTGTGTCGTTAATTATATTTTTCCAAGTCAACTCTGTGTCTGAAGGAACAAAATCTAAAGTGCAATTACGGTTATATAGATAAGCTGTCTGAAAGTTAGGAGGTTGGTAGGCATAATAAAATTCATCTAAAGAAGGCCAGTCATTGGTCCATCCATTTTTACCAGGTTTCATACTAAATAATTTTTTGACTCATTAATTGGATAAACTTACCAACAATGTTGTTTTGAAAATCTACACCTAAATGTTTAAGGTCTCTAGCTAATGCTCTATGTAGGTTACTTGAACTTACTTCTATAGGTTTAAAAGAAAACGGATGGTAGTTACTTATAATATAAAGTTCTATATTATTTACTTTGCATACTTTATCTAATGTACTTAAACACATAAGTCTCATAAAAGATGAATTAGCTTCATTAGATAAAACGTAGTTTAACCTTTCGTCTTTTTCATCTAAAGAACCAGGGTACCAAACTGCGTACATCTCAGTGTCGTGATAATCATCATAATCTTGCCATTCATATCTAACTTGTTCAGAAGGGGAATATAGGAAAACTTTTTTTACTTTGTGTTTTTGTAAAAAATGTAAAAATATTCTAACCTGAGACATTATTCCTAAACCTGGAAGGCCAAGATTAAAGACAGGTTGTTCTAATTGCTTTTCTAAAATATAAGGCCAAGTGTGTTCGTTAAGAAGACCGGTACCAAAAGTAAATGAACAACCTAATGCTAAATTAACTTCACCGGTAAAATCTGAAAATTCTCTATATCTAAACCCATTTGAGTTGAGTTTATAGGTAATTTTATTTTTGGAATAAAATTCAATGAGCTTGTCAAGCTTCATTTTAAGGTCATAGTCTCTACTTTTCCAAACCTCTAGTGTACTCTCTGATACTTTTCCTTTGAGTGTGTTTTGCCAGTTCTCATAAGTATCAGTTGATTCAAACCATAGAGTAAATGGATAGTTAACTCTTGAAGGATTATAAGTTGGGGTAACTTTTAATTGAGTAAGCTGATGTTTATAATAAGTTTTTAATGTTTCATCAAACTCATTTATCTCCATCTTGAAACCTTTTTAAAACATTCCATACATCTTCCGGTTGTTTGAAAGGAACAGTCTCTTCTTTTTTATTTCTTTCAATTGTAATAGTACCATCCCATTCTTTATCAGGAACTAGTTGATATAGGTACATCTGTATAAGAGCTAGCTGCTCCTTACTAAAATGCATCTTCATAAGATTTTCTATAACACTAAAGAACTGATCTTCGTATGCAGTCATATCCATTCCTATTTCATCTGCCATAAAGTCTCTTCGCTCTTCTATTTGACGAAGTTGTTTAATAACTTCTATAAATAATTTTTTGTGCATAAACTCTTTACCAGGTTGTTTTATTTTAATACGATAGGAGAGTGGGTGGATAGAATAAAGTACTTGTCTTATTCTTTTAGTAGGATGTGCCATAAAACGAGACTAATTTAGTTCGTCAGAAGGCTCTTGAGAGGTAGGATTCTGACCGGCCAGAGCTTTCCTAACTATTTTATCAAAATATTCAATGTAGATAAAGAAACCAATAATAGTTTTATCTTTCAAATTTCTATCTCTTTCAACTCTGAGGTCATACTCTGCTAATCCTTGTTCCAATCTACTTTCTAATTCAATTGCAATATCGTTTTGCTGAGTGGGTGTAATAGATCCAAATTGTGTAGGTAAAAACTGTATTTTAACACCTTTTTTCTGAGGATCTTCGTTTGTATCTACTTTAAGAATAAAACTTTGACCTGCAAAATTAATTTTTGCTGCCTCAGATAGAGTTTGTTTGATAAATTTTTCTAGGTTTCTCATAATCATAAATAGTTACCCAAATAGCATTTGCTTTGGGTTATTAGTTCCTTCTGATATTACTTTATGTTTAATAATATGTCTATTACGGCACCATTGCTGTATAGACCATTCTAATCTATCAGTAGTTAATTCAACTTCCTCTACTTGTCCGTTAGCGTGAGTAAATTCTATAATATAATGTTTCATAGCTTTACTAAATCTTTTGAGTAGTCAATTTTTTTATTTATTTTAACTGTAAGGTTACCTAACTGGTAAACTTGCTTCTCTTCGCCGCTGTCTTCTATAATCTGAGATAGTTTTTGAACATACTGAAAATCTGTATTGTTAAACTTAGCAGCATCTATAGTAATAAATATATCAGCAGATGTAGTATCTGTTCCGTTGTACTCGATACGTTTAGATAAATCGATGATTGTGTTAGGCTGTTCTCTATTAATATATGATTGATAGTCAAATTCTTTATCAACTGCTACAATATCAAACCAAGGTTCAAGAGCCTCTAGACTTTGTTCAGTCGTATTGACAAGAATCAATTTAGTATTATATTTTGGAGGAACGATAGGTTTCATCAAAGCATCATGCATTACAAAATGTCCCCACTTACGAATAAAGTTACGAGTTGATCTTTGGTTCTGTGCTAGCCATTCTGGACTATCTGTATAAATGTTTGTAGCTTTATCTAAAGTATTTCTTCTGCTTCCTCTTGAAGTCATATGGTATACAAATCCATCCCATACTTGTTTAAATTTTACTCCGTTGAGCTGAAATCTATTAAAGATATCTGAATCTTCTTTTGACTGAGGAGCATATAATGGGTCATGTCCTCCTATCTCTTGAAAGTCTTTTCTATAAAATGCCCAAGGAGCAAATATACCTTCAGTTACTTTAGAAGCATCTTTCATAGAGGGAAGTTGCTTTAAAAACTCTTCTTCAATAAACTCCTCAGGTTCAACTCCTCCATTCCATAGTATCTTTTCCGGACCATCAGGATGTAAAGGAGGTTCTATTCTAGTTAACGAAACTATAACTTTCTCTTCTATTTCTCTCTCGATAGCATCCAAAGCTCCAGGAGCTAAATACATATCAGCATGATAGATCATAGCTATATCATTCGTAGCTACTTCATTAATAAGTCTATCGTATAGTATTGTATGCCCTAATCTCTTTCCAGTATCATTCAAAATAGCTTTGAACTGATTATCTTTAGCTATCATCTCTTGACACCAATCCCATGTACCGTCAGTAGAGGCATCATCAGCAACACAAATTTCTACTTCATGATCTCCTTGATGCTTTCTAATAGCATCGTATGCCCACTTAAGATATTTTAAATTGTTCCTTCCAGGTTGTATTAAACTGATCTTCATGATAGTGTTTTTTATAGTTTAGTAAAGCTGTACGACTGCAGTGGTCATAAAACTCTTGATCATTCTTTAATTTATGAATTTTTTCTCGGGCCGACAACACATCCCCTATTTGAACTGATAAGTCTGGATGGCATATCTCTTGAGTGTCTAGTCCTTCATACCCAATACATGGAATACCTAAGTAAGCACAATTAAGAGCAAAAGTACCAGCAGCATGAGTCTTCATTAGGTGAACTGCATACTTGAAGTTATTAAGAGTTTTAATCCAATCAACCCAATTCATATAAGGTAGCTGTTTTAAACCTAACTGCTCTTCACCTTCTTGTCTTTGACCCATCTTAGGAGAGTATACTTCTTCACCTATAGAATTAGCAACCATAAATGAATCAAAACCTCCATACCATTCAACAAAGTTACCTCCTACCATAACTCCTTTACGTTCAACTTGAGGTATATCTTTTACTGAATCTTCTATCATAAGTGAAGGTAGTATCTTTACATCAGGATGACCGGTAATGCCTTCAAAGTATCTTTTATCTACTCTGTTATGACAAAAAATAATATCTGACTTACGAAGACTGTTAAAATAGTTTATTTGCCCAGCTAAGGAATATCGTTGAAAGAACCATGCAGGACCTTCTTGCATCACCCCTATTTTATCGCAGAATAATTTAGCATTGTCTAAAAACTTTTTATCTATTGCATTTACTAACTTTTCTTCTGGTTTCGGAATAATAATCAGCCCTAAATCGTACTTTTTATTAGGAACGTCTCCAAAAGTATAACAATCTGCTTCTAAAGTACAAGGCCATGCTTGTTCTGTTCGCATTCCAGGATAGTCACGAGGTATTTTTTGACCACCGTAGTTCATTTCTGTTATGTATGCTACTTTCATAGTGATTTTATATAATCTATAATGTTATGAGTTGGTTCGTACCCTAACACATCCCTAGTGGTAGTTATGTCCGCAACTCCTTTAGGTCTGTCTCCTCTTCTAGCATCGATAAACTCAAAATAATGATCAAAGGCTGCTGCTATTTCTAGAATACTGTAATCAACTCCTGTTCCTAACTGAAACTCTTGGTTTCTAATGTTTTGTCCGGCAAGTACTAACCCGTTAACTATATCGTCTACGTGAGTAAAGTCTCTACGTTGAGTTCCGTCTCCTGTAATAGTGAGAGGTAAACCTTCTTCTTTTTGTTTTTTAAATATATTAATGACTGATTGCCATTCGTTATTCCATGTGTCTGTTTTAGGTCCATACACATTATAAAAATAACATATGTTATAGTCTATACCGTACCAATCACCATATCCTTGTACAAGTTTAGCAATAGTTGATTTAAAAAAAGCATAAGGAGAATGTAACTCTCCAGGGTATGATAATTTCGTAGATGAACCGGCATATATTACAGGTGTTCTATACCGTCTGATTGCTTCTAGTAACTTAAAGCTACCTAGTATGTTGTAGTTGAATGCGTTATGAATTTCATCAAACGACGGTACAACTTTTGAATATTCCCCAAGATGGTAAACTAAATCAAATGAATCATCAAATACTTCAGCTGACTGAATAGTAGAGATAGGATGGTAGTTTGCTCCTGGTATATGGTTTTCTGGTTTTCCTGCTGAGTAGTTGTCCCAACTGGTGACTTTATGTCCATCTTTAACCAGTCTTTCAATAAGATTCGTACCTACAGCACCTGCACCTCCTGTGACTAGTATTTTTTTCATAATTGTTCTTTTAAATATTCAAATAATGTTTTAGTTATTTTAGGAGGGTATCCTCTTTCTGTTTTTATTCTATATAATTTATCATGCCCTTTTCTATCCTCTACAAATTTATAGTTAATTTTTTTATTAAGTTTATTACCTATGTAATTTATAATGTCAATATTTTTTACAGCATCACTACTACCAATATTAACAATACCGTAGGTATCACTAATCATTAATTCATACAATTTATTTACATTATCTTCAACCCATATCCATTCCCTTACTTGTTGGCCATCTCCATACACTGGTACTTCTAAATTATTTTTTATACTGTCTATAATTTTAGGGATAAACTTTTCTTTGTGTTGTTTTACTCCAAAGTTATTACAGGTACGGGTAATTAAGTAAGGTAGGTTATAGGTCCTACCACAAGAAGAGACTAAATGATCAGCAGATGCTTTTGTTGCAGAATAATAGGATGATGGGTTTACCGGGGTAGTTTCTTTAGCAACTTTTAATTTTAAGTCTATTAAATCTCCGTATACTTCGTCTGTAGAAATTTGTACAAACTTTTTAAGGTGTTTATTTTTTCTAGCAATCTCTAAAAGGTTGTACGTACCTTGTATATTAGATTTGATAAAAGGAAGACCGTTATCTATTGAATTATCTACATGTGACTCTGCAGCAAAATTAACTAAATAATCAAAATCTCCTAAATCATCATTTGTAACTTTATTAATATCCTCTAAAAGAAGTTCGATCTTATCCGTATCTAAATTTAAGTTCTTCAGCGAACCGGCATAGGTTATTTTATCAACAATGACAACTGAATGTCCTTTTTCTATACATAAATTAGCAAATGAAGATCCGATAAATCCTGCTCCTCCTGTAACAATTATTTTCATACTAACTAAAAGTTTTTAAATAGTCCTCTATATCAATGTTTGGTCTCCACCCTAAGACTTCCTGTGCAGTAGTATCTGTGTTGACTGTTATTTGAGTTTCACCCGGTCTAGCTGAAATATAACTATGTATAGGAGGTTTAATAATCTGTATCAATTCATTTAGTGAATTACTTTTACCTCTTCCAAGTTCAAATTCATATCCATAAGCATTTTTTTCATATATAAGATATAAAGCATCTATTATGTCACTAACATGGGTAAAATCTCTTCTTTGTTCCCCTGTGCCGGTTATGAGTAGAGGTTTGCCTTCTTGTAATGCCTTTAACCACGTACCAATTACAGTGCAGTATGGTCCATCACATAGTTGGTGTGGTCCGTAAACATTGTAAAATCTAGCAATACTAGCTTGTAATCCATAATGTTTTTGAAATAAGGTAACGATATCTTCCCCTATATCCTTTGAAAATGTATATGGGTTTTTAAATTTACCTCCATGTTTAGAAGACGTACCAGCATAGACTAAAGGTATGTTATTATCAGAAGCATATTTAACTAATACTAAAGTGCCAAAGGAGTTTACATTAATGCATTCAACTGGGCTGTCAAATGATGGTTGTATTCTAGCTAATGCAGCTAGATGAAATACCATGTCAATATCGGGTAACTGACTATAGTCAAACGTAGTAATGTCTGATTCAATATAGGTAGCCTCAGACTGATGGTTGTTTTTAGTCCCGGTGTGGTAGTTGTCTATACTTACAACTTTATGTCCTTTTGTAAGAAGTTTTTTTATAAGATTAGTACCTATAAAACCAGCTCCTCCGGTTACTAGTATGTTCATTCTATAATTTTATTGTCCTTAAACACGGTAAACTCTGTTAAATCTCTATATCCATTATACTCTCCTTGATCGTTCAAATCATCAGGTAAAGTTTGTAATACAGAAAGTCCGTGTGCTGCTTGTTGAGGAGTCATGTACATATTCCATCCATTAAACGTTATATCATCCTCTTTATAAAACTTTTCACTTCTGCCTTCATATCTGGCTTTTTTAAACCAATCTGCTGCTTCAGCATTATCCGTTAAAATCATACCACCCTTCCAGATAGGAAGTAGCTTTTTAATATGAAAAGAAAGTCCCATAAATGTACCTTTTATGTACATATCCTTTTTCAATCTTTTAGCGGCATCATAGATTGGGTAAGGTTTAAGTTGGTAAATACCTTTCCAGTTATTAGTTTCTTTTGTTTTGTCAAAGATAACCTCTCCTCCTGCATGTATAATTGACTGAGGAACAGATAAATATGTCTTAGAAGGTATCGTTACTTCTTTTACTCCTACGTACTTGCAGATAAGAAATAGTGCATTTGTACAACTATCTACTGAGATTGCAAAAGGTGCTCCAGTTAGGTTTGAAATTTCTTCTTCAAACATTCTAACAATTTTGAATGGGTTATGAATTGGTGTTGGCATGTAATCTAAATTTTCTAAATCCGTAAAGTGCTTGACTAAACTTAAATCCAAATCTACTGTATAAATTTATTACAGGGACGTTAGCTGCACTAATAGTTGTTATAAACTTTTTAACTGCTTTATTTTTATATTCACTAAATACTCTATTCCAGAATGCATACGATAAATGTCTATAGTCTATATGCATACCGCCAAGAAGAAGCTCAACCGTAGAACTGTCCTGATTAAGTATCATAAACCCTATAACTTTATCTCCTACTCTACCAACAAACGTTTCGTACTTATCTGTTAAGTCTCTAACCATGTTAATGTTTCTGGTATCAGCAGATGTTCTACTTATAAGTGGATCTTCATGGAACTTACCGTGGTTGAAATATCTGACAGCATATCTTGCTATAGTGTCGTAATCTTTGACAGATGCTTTTTCGAAAGTAAACTTATCAAATAACGTATTATCTATATCTAACTTTGATAATACTCCGGTAACTTTCATAGCTATTTCTGTCATATGGAACCCAGCTTTACCTAGTGCCTTCAATTGTAGAACATCTCTGCTATCTACTCTGACTGATGAGTATTCTATATCCTTAAATGCATTATCGAAAGTGTTTATTAGTATATCAGCATTTGTTTCTGAGTCTGTTTTGTATTCAGTTATATTATATGCAGACATAGCTAAAGGAGCTCCGTCCCATGGTGCTTCCTCATACTTTATAAAGTTATTTCTGTCTATTATTATCATATGGTACCAGAATCAACAAATATATTTTGACCTGTTATGGATTTACTGCCGTCAGAGATTAAATGTAGTACTGTGTTTGAAACAGATTCCAGATCTGTTAAAGTACCTAATGATGTTCGTTTGGCAATTCTCTCTTTTTGACTGTCACTTAATGTACTGCTCATTTCTGTTTCCATAAAGCCAGGAACTATACAATTGGACCGTATACCTAACTTGCCCCATTCTCTAGCAGTAGCTTTTGAAAATGCTTCTAATGCACCCTTAGTTGAAGCATACATAGCTAGTCCTTTATAACCGGTATGGGCACTTATGCTTGAAACATGTACTATACTTCCTTTCTTTTTATGTAAAAGAAAATTACGTATGGCTACCTTAGTAAGCATCATTGGAGTGAATACATTAACACTGTACATATCCTCTAACAGATCTCTGTTTAAGTTAGAAACTATATCATCGTAAGCAAAAGCAGCGTTGTTAACAAAACCGTCCAACGATATATTATTTCTGAAAAGGTAATCTTTGATGAGTTCATCGCCTGAAGTTAAATCAACATTAAGATGTATAAAGTTACCTTTAAAAGACGCATCAGATCTACTCACTCCGATAACTGTATTGCCTAACTGTAGAAGTTTACTAGTAATAGCTTTCCCCAAACCTTTAGAACAACCTGTAACTAAAATAACTTTATTCATTCACTCTAGATATTTTACCTGTACTGTTTATGTTTAACTGTTCTACTTCGTTAATAAACCTCGGTACTTCATACGGTTTAAATGTATCTCTTAACTTCTTTTTAAGAAGTTTCATATCTACTTTACCGTTAGTTATTATGTCAGCAGCAACTAGATTACCAGTTAATGAGTTTTCTTTTGCGTATACTTTACTTGTTGCAATCCCGTCTACACTATTCAAATACTCTTCTATAATATAAGGATTTACTTTCTGACCGCCAACATTAATCATAGATGATTCTCTACCGACTATACTAAATGTTCCGTCATCAAACACTTCTACTACATCACCAGTATCTTTCCATTCCCTATCAAAAAATACATGAAGAGTTTTATCTAACTTAATAAACTTTTCTGTTCTTTCACTTAGTCTGAATCTATGAGATGATGATGCAAGTAATGATCCGTATTCGGTTAAAGCATATATGTTAGATACTTTAGCATTAGGAAAGACTTTTTTAACTAACGTAATAACTTCTTCTGTTACTACTTCTCCTCCTAAAGTAACTTGCTGAAGAGAGTTAAAGATTTCATCTCTAAAGTTTAATCTATAAAATGTAGGTGTACCTGATAAATGTGTTATTTGGTATTCTTCGATAAGGTTGTGTACCTCTTTTGTTGACTTTCCGTATAGGTTGATTAGAGTGTTGTCGTTTCGGTATGCTTGAACTATAACCTGTGAAGCAGCTATTTTAGTATGTTCGTATGTAAGACCCCATATAGCTGATTTATCTGCTACTTTAACCTGTTTTGTTACTGTATCAACTGAATGTGTTATCTTTTTAGGTGTACCAGTGGTTCCGGAAGTAGTAAATAGAACTTCTCTATTCTCTTCTATATTAGAAATAAAAGCCTCAATAGCAGCTTTTGATTCAGCATTATTGTCTATTAAGTTTATCATAAACCTCTTGTACTGTATGAACTATTCCGTCAGCGTATATATCTACCCCAAACTTACTTTCAATCATAACTGTGAGCTGAGCTAAAGTAAGTGAGTCAAACCCAATATCATCTTTTAAATGATAAGAAGGGTCTAAAGAATCAAGAGTATCTTCTCCTTCATCTTCTAATAGTTCATTTATAATCTCAAGTAACTGTTCTTCTATCATGACCAATATTTAAGTGATAACCATTCTTCTTTTACAAATAAGTCTTTTACACTATCAGCTACATCTTCTCTTACTTGACCAATATACTTAGCCTCTTCCATAATGAGTTCAAGTAGGTTGTGTATGTCTGAATATTCTGTAAAGTAATCTATTCCTGTATGTCCTTTTCCTATAGTTCTTCTCCCCATATGAGCCAGTTCATGCATTGCTGTTGCTCCTCCTCTAGGGTTAGGTTTTACATAACAGAATACGTCATTATAATATTTAGTAACCAGTTGATCAAACGGTAAGGTTGCACTTTCAGTTACCCACTTAATTCTATCTTCTCCAAAAACCTGTATAAGAGGTCTTACTATTTCATCAAACATAAAATAATCTAAACGTCTATTGTCCGGTCTACCTAAATAGACGTAAATGTTTTCACCTAAAGGGACTGATTGCAAATTACTATAATCTTTTACTGCAAGATATCCTTGTTTATGAGAAATACCATACTTAGTTAAAGTATCTGAGAATTCACCAGGTGGTTGAAATGAAAATGTTTTACCGTCGTCAATACTTTGTTTTAAGATACTTAACTGAGGTTGATGCATATCATTACCACCAAATATCATTATACGAGGGCCTTTGTGGTTCATAAATGCATTAGCATCCTGTTGATTATACATTCCAAAAAACACACAAGGAGCATTTTCATCGGTATACTTTTCAAACTGCCATTTATTAAACCACCCAGTGGTAAAATCAACTAACGCAGGAGAAATGTAGGATTGTTTAAAATCTCTAGTCATTTAGTATGTCTGGGTTTTGTTTAATTGTCTGTTTAGTAATAAGGTCTTTCAATTTAGTAGTTGACCACTCATGAGATCTTGTAGTATAGAATACTTCTATTGGAAGGTCATCACCGGTGTACGGTACATTAATGTAATCTTCTCCTAATATTCTAAGATCCGGTTTCCAGAATTTTATTAATTCTATAAGATCTTGTTCAGTTTCATAAGTATAAACTGCATCAATATACTTTATAGACATCAGGGTTTTGTAACGTTCGTATAAAGGAATTACAGGTTTGTATTTTGAGTTACGGTGCACTGAAGGGTCTTTATGTAAAAACACATAGAACTGTTCACACATTTGATTAGCTGTTTCAAAAGTGTAAATATAACCTGGATGAAGAATATCAAAGTTACCTGCTGTAAAACCTAATTTATACTTTTTACTCACTTACTGCTCTTCCTTTCAGTTGGGTCCAATCTGCTTCTGGTCTAACCTCTAGATTAGTTTTCCATGCTGCTTCTAAAACATTCATGTTAACATTTTTTTCTTTTGCTAGAGAAATAAATGCGTTAATATCCTTTGGAAAACAAGCACCTCCAAACCCTAATTTCCCATCAGGTCCTGGTATTTGCATATGACTATCTCCTACTCGTCCATCTGCTGCAAAGCCATGCATAGCTGTTCTCCAATCTATCCCTAACGTCTCTCCTAGTCTATGGTATTCGTTGAGTAAAGATACCTTAGTAGCAAAGAAGCAGTTATTCATATATTTAATGAACTCTGCTGTGGTAGTATCTGTATGAATAAAGTGTCTATTCATAAACCTACCTTCATATAGTTCTTGGACTCTAGTAGTAATGCCTTTGTCTCCTCCAAATATTATTCTAGCTTGCATCATCATATCTAACTTAGCTATTCTCTCAGTTAAAAACTCGGGACTAAATACAATATTAAGATGTGGATATTTCTTTTGCAGAGACGCTGTAGTACCTGGTAGTACTGTTGATTTGATTATGTATATAGGTCCCTTACTTGCATGAGTAAATACTGAATCGATATACTTAGTGTCTTGTCTACCATCTTGAAACATAGGAGTAGGAACACACACAAATACAAAATCTGCTTTGTGAACTTCCTCTAATGTATTCAGCGACCTTTTGGGGTCTATATCGTAAACTAATACTTGATTGGATAGTGAAAAAGCAAATGCTTGTGCTTCTCCTACAAAACCATTACCTATAACTCCTACTTTCATTAATAATTGTTTGAAAATTGCCGTTTCACCGGTTTGTGTAACCTCATAACTTTTTTCTTATACCACGATACGTATCCGTTGTCGTGAACCTTGGTAATAATACCATTATATTCATTAATATAATCAGAATAACTAGAAGTATCAACTGATTTACAAACTATTAATCCTTGTAAATTAATATACTTATCAACTTTATATAATAGTTCTTCAATGGCAGATTCCTCAGTTTCTATGTATACAAAAGAGTAAACCTTTGACGATAGGTTATTAACTGCAGATAAAAAATTATTCTTAACTACTGTTGATGGTCTTTTAAGGCTGTTTTTAACTTGATTTGACAAATCGAAAATTTTGTTATATGACCTACACGATGGGTCAACTACAAACTCTATATTCTTTCTAATTGAAGGGTCTATAGGTTTGTATGTTTTTAAAAAACTGTTAACATAATCAGCCGAAGATGATATAAAAAATAGAATGTCACCTTCTGTTTTTTCAAGCAATTGTAGTTCCTCTGTTGTTATCATATTAATAAATAGCAACTAGAGTGATTCGTAATACGCATTTTGTCTTTCTTGTCTTTCTATACCTTTTAGGTGGTATAGAGCTAATTCTTCTTTAGCTGGTAAAGGAGCATAGGTTTGGTATCCGTCTAATACTTCATGAACTTTATTCACCCATTTAATTTCTGGTTTGTTCTTCCAGATACGCCATTGATAGTCTGGCCAGTTAACCCATCCGTCCTCATTTACATTCCATCTCCATTTCTGAATATGTTCTTGAGTTAGACCTTCTACAGTATTAACTCTAGGAATTAAATAGACTTCGTTATCAGGATTACCCTCAAGAATAACCGGTAATGCTGTAAGTAGAGATCTATGGGGGAACTCGTCAGCATCTATCTGAAAGATATAATCTCCTTTACAGTATTCAGTTAGTTTATTTTTCCAATCAGCAAAGTGTCCATCAAAAAATCCTCTCCAGAATTGAATGTTTGGGTATTTATTTTGTTTAGTCAGCCAATTAGCTACTTCTGGATCTCCGTTTTTCTGATCGAACAGAATTACAATTTCATCTTGAGTTCTTTTATTTTGCCTTAGTAGGTTAACAAGTTTTTGAACTTCTACAAACTCATTACAAACTGTTATTGCGTAACTAATAATCATACAGCAAAAAATCCTATAGTTTCCAAAGCGTCCATAAACTCTTTTTGATCAAATTTACGAATGCTATTCATATCAACTTTATGGGTTTGTCCAACTGGGTATTTACCTGAGGTTTTCTCTTCTTCAGTTAATTCAATAGCTAGAGCTGCTGACCATTTCCAATCATTTTTAGATGTACCGTCAATAAAAACCATGCCTTTACCTGGTAGTGAAACAGTTGACGGTGCCCATATGAAGTTACTATCGTCTTTATAAAGTAAGTCTTTATAAAGTTCTGGAGATGTGTCAATAAGGTCCTGTACGGTTTTACTACCTTCTGCCATAAGGTCTGATGTAGTAAACCCACATCCCATACACAGCCATGTTTTTAAGTTATCTTGCAGTGTTTGTTCATAACATGCATTACCACCACATCTTTTACAACTAATTAAATTATCCATTCGCTTTTTGTAGTTTAGGTAATTCTAACTTAGGTAGGTTAAGTTCAACCTGGACTGCAAATTTAGGTACAAACTTTTCTACTATAGAATTTAGGTCACTAGTCATTTTTTCAAAACTAAATTTTTCCTTATTTATATTCTTTAACTGTTTAGCTGGTACTACGTATTGTTTATATTTTTTAACTAACTCAGTAAAGGCTTTACCAACCTGTGCGTCGTCTGGTTTAAACCATTGAGCTTGTTCTAGTATCATATCCTTAACTGCAGCAGACTTATGTACATTTTCTAAAGTACCGCCAATAAGAATTGACCTAACAGGGTCTAAAAAGTCTACTTGTCCAGACCAACCTGAAGCAATAATTGGTTTACCTGTTAAACTAAACTCTAGTAATGGTCTACCGAAACCTTCTCCTTTTGTAAAACTAATCATAGCTTTTACTTTTGGATTATTGTATAAATCATTTATTTGAGTGTCGGTTAGGTCACCTGTGATAAGGTAAATGTTAGGTATTTTACCTTTAACAGTCTTTCTTATACTATCTATTTTTTTCTTGATTCTATCCTTATCTAAAATAGATGAACCAACCTGTTGAGTTTTAAGTATCAACGCAGGTGGGTTTGGTTTATTTTTAAATGTCTCTAAAAATGCCTTAACCATGTATCCTACATTCTTTCTATCATGTCCTATATCACCTTGCATCCAATGTCCTACAAATAAAAAATTAAAACTTTCTTTGATAGATGACAAATCAAATTCAGTTGTTGAATTAGCAAAATACTTAGTAAGGTCAGCTCCTTCGATTAGAACCTCTATAGGCTTGTCTAATTTTATAGTTCTTTCAATCTGTTGAGTATTATTATTTTTTAAGTCAAAACGACTTTCTAAAAATACTTTTTTACTATGTTCTGATGATGTAAGAATTAGGTCCATTTTATTACAACCTTCTATCCAACCGTGATGTACAATGGTCGTTTCCATACCTGCTGTCAACCCTATGTTGTACTTACCAACCGATTGAAACTCATTTGGAACAGTTACTTGTATCCATAAATCTGGTTTTCTATCTATTTTAGGTACAATTGTAGATATAAGTGTAGTTTCATTATGGTCCTCTAAGTAACCAAATCTAGTATTACCCCATCGTTGAGATAGAGTCTTAACTTCGTATTTATCTAAAGCAATTAAAGCTTTTACAAAATCTCTAGCTCTTGCTCCGTAACCTGAATATGTATCTAAAGGGCAGCTTACTACTGCTAATGGCTTACTCATATTAATAACCTGTTAATTTATGTTCAACTTTAAGAGGGGTGTAGTCTTCAACGACTTCAATATCGTATGTCGGTCTAGGTTTAAAACTTTCAAAAGTTTTTTCAACACATTTGATTATGTTATCCGACATTTTTTGAGAACTAAAACCAGATTGATCAGATAAGCAAAACTCTCTACCGGTAACACCTCTTCTTGTTCTTTCCTCGTACCCTAATTTATATGCTTCAACCAATCTATCAGCAACGTCTTCAGCTGAACATCTATCGTCAAATATATACGGAGTAAGAGGAGAACCCATCATAGCCATATTACTTGGCCAAACTGGTAAAGCCCATTCACCATGCTTCTTATATGTACCTCTGTGGTTAGAAGGAAAATCAGAACTAAAATCTATCCATTCTCCATCTTCATTCTCAAATCTTGCCTGATCTTGCATTCCTCCAGTAACGTTCGGTATTATCATTGTACCCGCCATCATAGACTCTGTTAATGACAACCCCCATCCTTCATTAGAGGAAATCAATGTAGTGACATCTGCTACATTATATAAAAGGTTCATCTGCGCTGGTGTAAGTTTCTCTGTACTAAAGTAAACATTTACATATTCTGGATCACAAAATGTTTCTTTTACTGCTTTAAGGTCTGTACCATGTTGAGAAGATACTTCTGTTTTCATGACAAACGCACATTTTTTAGCTTTTTCTTTTCCAATTTTATCACAAAATAACTTGTATGCTAAAATATTATCTGCAGGATGTTTACGTTGAATATTTCTAGAATTAAAAAATACAACAAACTCTATATCTTTACCTTTGAATAGTTCCTTTTTAAAATCTTGCAATGCATTAAAATCCTTATGGCCTTTAAGAATAGGAAAAAATTCTTTAGGATTTATACCATGTGGTACATATTCGATCACTTTATCTTTTGCCTTATCTTTTAGTACAAGTTTATTAATGTTAACTGTTTGTTTAGATATCCCCATCAAGCAGTCTACTGAATCATAGTAAAAATGATTGTACATAGGGGCAGGATACTCGTCCCAAATATTTAACCAAACAATAGGTATTTTACTTCTGATTTCTCTCTCTATCTCAAATAACCAAATCCAATACCTTGGATCTGTAAAAATAAAAATTGCATCAGGTTTTTGTTGTTTAAGTAAAGTACGAACCATTGTAGCATCTCCATAGCCATTACTTGGTTGTATCTTTACATCAGCATCTGATATGCCTACGGTTTTGTTAACATCTTCTGAAAGATCAAAAACCTTACCTGCTTCTGGATGTTTAAGAGCTGCTCCTAATTGGTACCAGTTGTACTTATGTGCTGTGCCAACTACAAACTGTCTAGCCATTGTAGCAACTCCAGAGTGCATTCTAAGATCATCACATAAAAGTAGAATTTTTTTTCTATTTGCTTTTGGTATATGTTCGTAACTACTTTTCATCTAACTTAATTGTAATTTTATGCATTAACTTTTTAAACTCCTTATCAGTAAGATATAAAAAAATTGCCCGGTCTGCAAGTTTTTTAAAAGAAAAATTATCTTGCAAACAAGCTATTTTAAATTCATCAAATAAAGGTTGTGTAATTTTTACAGAGGTAAGCTTTTCATCTTTTGTCATAACTGATTATATATGTATATATTTATATATAAATAGGTAGTTATCCTAAAATAGGTTTAAATGCTCTATCTGAATTAGTCAAAAATCCAGAACAATGTTCACATTCCCCAAATGCAGAAGAACATTTATACTCTTTATCTTTAAATTTCCCATTTTCATCAATAACGTCATCTATAAATTTATTTAAAGACTCCAGAAGTTTTTTTGTCGTACGAGGACCGGAAGACGGTCTAAATGTTTGAACTCTTTTTTGCATTGAGGCAAATTCTGCATCTTTAGGTACTTGTCTTTTTAGTATAAAAAATTCAACATCAATGTTTTCCTTGTCGATACCAAATTGCTTTGAAAAATACTCTTTGTACAATACTACCTGAGCAGTTAAGTTAGGGTTTTTCTTAGCTTTATCATTCCAGCCTCTGGTAGAAGTTTTTATATCCATAATAGTCCACCTGTCTGAGTTAGGGTGGTAAAATACAAGATCAACTAATCCTTTAAATTTAACTCCTGGTTTAATGTCTTGGTAAAGCAGAGTTTCAATGCCTGCTAGTTTCATACTTTTTGTAGAAAAATAAGCAGAACGTTTTTTAGATATAAAATCTAATATCTGTTTACCGTCATTATAAAACTGGGTAAGTGTAGATTGGTCTAATTCGTTTTTTTGAGGAAACGTACCTTCTATGGGGTCACTACCGTTGATAGCTTTAGCTCCTTTATAAGCCTTGACTATATTATCATATAACACACTATCAAGATTCATATCGGTAGCAGTTTTTACCTTATCGTAATACATTACCTCTAACCAAGTCTGAACAGTTTCATGCATTGCAGTACCAAAAATCGTATACACCGATTGACGGAAAGGAACAACTTTTTGTCTATATTGTAAATCCCACAATTTAGGGCATTTGGTATAGGTACTAAACGAACTATACGAAATATGTACGTTTTTAGAAGGTGATTGTTTGATCTTACTCTCCCAGACTTTTTTTACTAAAGGATTTTTTACCTTTTTATTTGAGTCCTGATAGATCTTTTTTGGCATAACTTTTTAATTTTTCGACATATAATGTAGCGTCCATTAACTCTTCTTGTAAATGGTTTAACCAGTCTACTAGGTTAAGGTCTTCTCTTTCTAACGTAGTGTTATACTTTCGTATACCGGTACGGGATCTTTCCTCGAACTTATCCTTAACTGATTGAACAAACTTGTCTTTTTTCTCTTGTGGTTCGCTATCACCAAAGAAGTTTTTAGCAGTCATTATATCTCTATCGCTCATAACATTAATATAGTAAAAATAAATTAAACTACCTAAAGATAAGTAATTTTATTTTCATCACCTTTATCTATCCACCCTTCTGAACCGTCGTCAAACTCAACACGTCTTCTAGAAGGTGTTTTCTGAAGTACTTTTTTTACTCTCTTTTCTTTGATTTCTGTACCATCCTCATTAACAACTTTCCAATCTTTCTCTGGAGGGGTTATTATTTCTGCTTCTACTTCTATTTCATTTATATCCTCCTCCTCTTCTAAGTCATCCCATAAGTCAGGTTTAATCTCATCTTCATATTCATCATAAAGATTTTTTTTGTTAGCCTGATCAAAAGCAAAGTTAGCCGCTACTACTAATGATATGGCAAGAGGATCAAATACAAATATAATAATAAGAAGTAGAATATTAATAATCTTATCCATTGAAGTACCGGTAAGGCCAGATAGGTACTGTAAAGGTCCTAATTCACCTACAGTATCTGATGCATTTTGTAGGTCAAGTATTTGTAGTTTATAAGTCTGTAAGCTATCTGCTGCTACTGTTCTTCTTTGGTTAACTTCTTTACGATTTTCTTCTTCAACTTGGATACGCTGTTGAGCCAATCGAAGTTCAGCAGTGGAGACGGTTGATCTAAGGCCGCCCACAGCCGATGTGTCCCGTACTTGTATCGAGGTAGCTTTTGCATTACTGAGAGTACTAATATTGCTAGAAATTCTTTCAAGTTCTTCATCATATCTTGTTACATCATCTTCATAAAACTTTGCTTTATTTTCTAAAAACTCTATCTTGTTTTGATTAACAGTAAGCTTTTGGTAAGTCTCTTGATATGCTGCACTTAAAAAGCCGTATATACCCATACTAGTAATCAATACTAATACTACAGCAGCAATTGTTAAATACGTTCTGAGATACTTATTGATAGTGTCCCAATACTGGTATAGAAGTGAAGCAATAACAAGCTTAGCAACCTCTAATGAACCAGCCATTATTATTACCTCAAATGATGCTCCGGCAAATAGTTTTGATAGACCGCTAACTGAATAGAAAGCAGCAGAAGCACTGACAGATAATGCTGAGAATGCTATAATTGATGGAAATATATTAGCTTTTAGTCGTTTCATTATTGAACAAGCAATAAAAGGATTGCTCCGCCTCCTATTGCTGAACCTATTTGGTACAACTTTTTGGTCCTACGCTCCTTCTTGAGTGCTTTCTGTAACGATCTAGTAGCTTCTTTTTGACTATTAAGCTGATTTTCTCTTTGCTCAATTATTTTTTGAGTGTTGAGCAGTTGAGTTTTTAAATTTGCAACTAGATTCCCTTGAGTGACTAACTTACTGTTAGTTTCAGTTAGTATCTTTTGCATTGTTTCCATTTCCTTATTTAGTCCATCGAACTGTACTAAATCTTTTATAACGAAACGTGCTAATGGTTTAGTTAATTGAATCGTTGAGCTGCTTGTATCGCTCTGCGAAAAACCTTTCCAGCTCATCATCACCAAACCTATCAATAGAATCAAGTTTAGCTTTTGTTTCAAGTTTAATAACATTTATAGTATAATTTAGATTGTTAATCTTATTATCGTACTCACCCATTTTTAACTCTAAAGAATCAGCTTCTTTTTGTAGAGCATAATTCTGAGTATGTAGTGAGTCTACTTTCTTTTCTAATGCTTCTATTTGATCTAAGTATGGACTTAAATCAAACTCTTCTTGTTGCTGCTTTAGAATAAAAAATATCGCTACAGCAGTAATGCAGATTAATATAGTATTAATTCGGTTCATAACTATAATATAGCGATAATTTTTTAATTACGCAACTAATGCTGCTTGAAAAGCATCCCAATCAAAAGCACTACCTGGATCAGTTTTACCTTGTTTAGGTCCTCTCACATCATCTCCTGATACATCTGAGTGTCTTACAACTCGTGAGGCTGGGATGTTATATTCTTTCATCCACCATTTACATACCTCTACCGCTGCATCAAACTGTTCCTTAGTATAAGTTCCGGGAGTTTCTATTGCTTTAGAGAAAGTTCCGAAGTCATGTTCACCAGGGACCAACAGTTCAAATCCGAGATAGTGAGAGTTAAGTCCAGATAGTCCTTCATGAAGAGATTTCCCAGCATGAAAAGCCTTGCCGGGAGTCTCTACCATTTTTTCGTACTTACCATCAGGGTGTATAAATCCATGTACAGATAATTTAACTGACTTTAAAAAGTCATGCGCTTTCATTGGTCCTTCTGGCATCTTTAAATATTCTGCCATTGAGTGTACTATGATTCCTTTTGGTTCAATTGCCATTGTTATTCTTTTTTACCAAATATTTTACCTGCTTCACCAATTCCAAATGATCCTAGAGTGATGATTACAAATGAATTGTAAACAAATTCGTTAATTACTAAATCCTTTCCAACGTATCCAGTTACTAAATCTGCAATTGCAAATAATACCATAATAGCAAATGAAGCGAAGCCAACTACTGATTTTTCGTTAACATCGTTTTCATCTTTAAAAATGTCTTTAAAAGCCATCCAATTTCGTTTTATATAGTTTAACATATAGATAACAATTTTAATGAAACGTTCTTTTATATAAATAGTTAAAAACTTAATCTACCTCCAATCGTAAATGTTTTCATAGTGGGAAAATCTTTTATAGTAGATTCTATAAAGTTTATTCCTACATTGAGACCAAATCTCTGAGTAAGTTTATAAGTGAAGTTAGAACCTCCTATAAACATTAGATCTGAGTTCCATATTAGATCATGTCCGTACATATCAAACACCATAAAAGGTGAAGATACTGCTATCATCGGACCTATAGTTAGTTTAGGACTGTAGTTAAATGATCTAGTATAAAAACCAGTTAAAGATGTTCCTAAGAATGCACTATCGACATATAACGTCTTATTAATAGAATTAATCTCAGCATATGTTAATGATGTACCGAATGCTAATCCTTTGACAGAACCTTTCTTTCCTAACCATACTACACTATGATTCATCATCCCCATATAGGTGGAGAACATTTTCATAGCTCCTACTGAACCTGAGTATACTCTATTTACCCTTCCTTCATCATTTATATGGACTTTAGAATAGTTAAAGTTTAACATAAACTGTTGAAGGTTATCAAATACCATTAGGTTAGCACCGTATGTTTCAGTTCCTAATAAAGATGATTGAGTTATGCCGAGAGTAATAGCTTGTTGGTATT
>Ga0208917_1000147_pt1 | contig 34928 bp, 57 predicted proteins | sample DEB08_DNA_10_FD_185500 | JGI IMG/M metagenome (GOLD analysis project Ga0208917, IMG submission 185500) | Aqueous microbial communities from the Delaware River and Bay under freshwater to marine salinity gradient to study organic matter... | ecosystem: Environmental > Aquatic > Marine > Coastal ...
TGGGTTGTTTGATTCCATTGAAGATGCTAAGGAATTTTGCGATAATTGGAAGTATGATGATTACGATTCTAGGCATGAGTTTTATTTAGATATTGAAAAATTGAGGGAGGTAAAATGAATCACTTATCTGTTTTTCTAGCTATTTGTATAGGATCAATTTTTGGCTTCTTTATATTAGGTGGTCATTATTTCCTTGTATATCTCAATGTATTATTTCCTAGTTTATTTTGGATTTACATGTTAAGTTTACTGATCAAAAAAATAAAAGGCTTTATATATGGGACATAGACAATGTAAAATTTGCTTGGTAATAAAACCAAAAACAGAGGAATTTTTTTATAAATCTGGTGGTGGTGGTAAAAGAAAAGGATTAGATATAAATGGTAACCCTTACCTAACCCACAAATGTCGAGATTGTTTTTGGACTCATAAAAAGAATTTGCCTAGTGGCAGGATTGCAAATAGAAAACGATTAAACGCTTATAAATTAAAGGCTAGTTGTAGTTGTGGTTATTCCCTGAAACGAGACAAAGAAAGATTTAGTACAAGGTCGCTGACATTTCACCACGAGCATAATAATAAAGTGGCTAATATTTCTAACATGATGAATCATTCATGGAAAAAAATATTAAAAGAAATTAATAAATGTATAATTATATGTTTTAATTGCCACATGGCTCTACATGGAAAGGAGGGATAGTTGGATAAAATAAAATATAAAAAGATAGAATTAAATATATCTGAAAAAGTTTTTTCAAAAATGAAACAAGATATTATAATTAGAAAGATGGCAGATAATGCCTATGGCTTAAATGACCAAATATTAATTAAGATTGTTAAATACATAACTGACGGAGAAGATAAAGTTGAAATTAGTTATAAAACTGAGAGGTCTTAAAATATTGCTTGACTATAATTTATATTATATGTAACTTAAATCTAACAATAGGAGAACTTATGGAGATTATATTAATGTTATCTATTATGGCACTTATAATATGGGTTGCTAAATTGAAAACAGACTTAAACATTGAGAGAGCAAAGGTAGATACCTACAGGTATTATTCTCTCAAACTTAACCATCAAATTAGGGGGATTAAATAATGCTAAACAAAGTTACAAAAAAAGAGTGTATGGAGGCTATCGAGTATTTATTTACTATGGGTTATACTTTAGAAATGACTAGCGATAAGCGATTTTATACTGAGATACTACTTAAAAAAGTAGCTAATGATTATAATATTAAACTTGAAGGCATAGATGAGGTTGATGAATAATGAAAACTACTAGCAGTGAATGGAGAGACAAAGAGGCTGACCAGACTATTAAGCATTGTAAGAAATGTAATAAGTGTTGGGAAAGGATGGATATTGAAAAGTCTAGGTTAGGTGGGCAAACAATAAATAAGTATGTTACGTTTTATGAGGACTTTGTAACATATGGTAAGGCTAAAGTTACTTGCCCTGTGTGTGAGGGTAAAACATCCCATGCACAAATGCTTAGAGATTTTGTCTTATATGAAATAATAAAAAGTTAAACGTTTAACTAAATAGGAGAACAATAATGTTAAAGGAAAAACAAAAGATAGCATATCTTGAAACAAAGCAGTACCAAAAAGATTGTACTGAATTTAATAAAGAACTATGTGATTTATTATCTGATTATGTAAATAGCATGAGCCAATTAAAGTTTGATAAATTTTCTGAGGTTGTGCTACCTACTATATTAATACATCATATTAGTAATTACTTTGAACATCATCTTATAAAGAATGAAGAATCTGTAGATGCTTTTGTTGGCAGTATAAAAGATACTATAATGGATAATTGTGGTATAGAACATGAGTGCAATGATTATAAATTCATTGAGGATTTAGGAGCGATGGCATGAATGTATTAGAATTGTTCGCAGGTTCAAGATCACTTTCAAAAGTTGCAGAAAAATTAGGTCATAATACCTTTACATCTGATATAAATAACTTTGATAAGATTGATTATGTAACTAATATAATGGACTTCAACCCCAAGAAAGTACCATTCCAACCCGACTTTATATGGGCATCTGTACCCTGCTATACATTTAGTGTAGCATCTATAGGTCATCATTGGAAAGGGGGCAACAGAAGTTATACACCTAAAACCTCAAGTGCATACATGGGATTAGCTATAGCCAAAAAAACTATAGAGATTATAAATCACTTTAATCCTAAGTATTATTATATTGAAAATCCTAGAGGCTTATTACGCAAGATGGAGTTTATGCAAGACTTACCTAGACATACTGTTTGGTATTGTCAGTATGGAGACGACAGAGCCAAGCCAACCGATTTGTGGACTAACGACAAGTCTTGGATTCCAAAGCCTGTATGTAAAAATGGAAACAAGGATTGCCACCACCAACCTGCACCAAGAGGCAGTAGAACAGGCACACAAGGTCTTAAGGGTAATTATGAACGCAGTATAGTGCCTAAAGACTTATGTTATGATATATTAAAAGATAAGGATGTATAATGACCAAGAGTAAAATACTAGCTGAGATACAGCAAGTGATGATAGGATTAGCAGAATCAGAGCGTAGGGAGATTTATAAATTTTTATTTGACTTTGTAAATCATAGTGATGATGAGTTAATTAAAATATTAATAAGAGCACAAGAAAAAAGCAGGAGATAATATGGATAAAGAAGATATTATTGAAAGACTAAATGAGATAGAAGATTTAGTAAATTATATGCTATCTAGAGATAAGAATACAAAACTTTCTGATATTGAATATTATATTGACACTATCAGTTATGAAATTGAAAAACTAAGATTGGAGTTAAAATGAAAATGCCTAGAGTATATATTAAGGATTATGTTTTAATAAAATATGAAAAGGAGTCTAGTAAACTTAGAATGTCTGGTGGGAGTTGGACAATTAATGTAGAGAAATTTCCACTTGCAAAGTATCATACTATTCGTTATATTACAAGGCAGTATGTCTACGATATAGATACAGAAGATGCACTTGCTAATGGTTTTTTTAAAAATCTAGGTGGTGAAAAGAAATTAGTCGTACCTATTAAACATTGGAGAAGAATAGAATATGCCCTATCCCTTTATAAAAAACATATTGCCTAAACATAAGGAGAATAACAATGTTAAGGATGAACCGAGAAAAAAATACAATAAAGACATCCGTAAAAAATTATTGTGCAAATTATGATGCAGGTTATAAATGCAGTGGAGTTATGATTGATAAAGACCTCAAGCAGTATATTGATGAGGATTATTATAATAAACCATGCAAGATCGCTAACGGAGAAGAGTGCAAATATTATGATAATATAGTAAGAAAAACAGCAGGTTTCTAAAGGAGGAAAAATGAGCAGTACATATTATGGTTCAATACCATTACCAATTAGGCATCACAAAGATTTAAAACCAATATCAAAATTGTTGTATGCTGAAATAACATCTACACTTAACGAACAAGGCAAATGTATAAAAAGAAATGCACATTTTGTTAAGGCTTTACACATAAGTATAAGCACAGTAAATAGTGCTTTAAAAGAGTTAAGAGAGTTTGGGTTTATACATGTTCAAATAGATATAGATAAACAAACTCATAAATTTATAAAGAGGTTTATTACACCTATCCCTACCTATATTTCGGAGGGGGTAAGACAATCTTCTAATTTTACCCATGCCGATAATCTAAATGGGGTTTCAGACTCTTCTCCTCTAAAAGACTTGGAAATGCCTAGTGGTATATTGGCTACATTATTATATAATAATAATACTATAGTAACTAATAAGATAGAACCTAATATTAGGCACACCCAATTAAATGATAGCATAAATGATAAGCAATTAGAATACATACAAAACATTGTAAATCATTTCTATGATAGGCAAAGTAAAAAGTTTCCACATCTATATTCTAATTGGAAAAGCGATGATGATTTAATAAATAAGTCAATCAATATGATTTATGATTTGATAAGATTAGATAAGGTAGATTATAAGCTAATTAAGGATGTTATATATTGGGCATTACAAGATAGATTTTGGCACAAGAACTTAATATCTTTAAAAACCCTAAGAAAGAAATCAGATAATGGTTTTACTAAATGGAATAATCTACTAACTAAATATAGGAGTGAAGCATAATGACCTTTGAGGAGAACGGAATATTTGTGAATGGCAGTGGGCAGGTAAAGACTACTTGTCCTAAATGTAGTAAAGGCAGGAAGAAGTCATACGACACATGCCTCTCAGTAAATGTTGATGAAGGTGTGTGGCATTGTCATCATTGCAGTTGGAAGGGATCACTAAAAGAAAAAGTTAAACATTTAACTTTACCACCTATTGAAAAACCTAACCCACCTAAGACAGAACTACCCGAAGAAGTTTACAAATGGTTTGAAGATAGATGTATAACTAGGGCAGTGGTTGATGCAGAGAAAATAGGATATGAAAATAGATGGATACACTTTCCCTTTTATAAAGATGAAGAAGTAGTTAATATTAAATCACGGACAGCAGATAAAAGATTTAAACAATCTAAGAATGCTGAGAAGTGTTTTTATAGATTTGATTCTATGAAAGGTATGGAGACTATTATAATCACTGAAGGCGAAATGGATGCTCTATCGCTTGTACAAGCTGGGTTTATGAATGTTGTATCAGTACCCGATGGTGCTCCTGCAAGTGGCTCAAATCCAACAGATAAGAAGTTTAGCTATCTGTTGTCAGCAGAAGAGCATTTAATGAATGCAGAGACAATTATATTATGTACAGATTCAGATAGTGCAGGTAAGTTTCTTAGGGATGAGTTATCAAGAAGAATAGGTAGAGAGAAGTGCTTTAGAATCTCATACCCCGATGGATGTAAGGATATGAATGATGTCCTTATAAAGCATGGCGAAGATGAGGTACAGAATATAGTTTCTAATGCACATCCGTATCCTATTGATGGTGTTGTGATGGTTCAAGACATTGAAGATGATGCCATTGATTTATTATTAAAGCCTCAACATAAGGGTTTATCTACAGGTTGGAGTGCTGTCGATCCTCATTATTTGGTTAGTCCATCAGAGGTTACAGTGGTTACAGGTGTACCTAATATGGGCAAATCAGAGTGGATGGATGCGTTAATGATTAATATGATTCAATCATATGGTTGGAGATTTGGTATATTCTCAGCAGAGAATTTTCCAGTTGAACATCATTTACTTAAACTGGTAGGTAAATTTTCGGGTAAGGCATTTTGGGGAGAAGATAAACTAAATGAAGAGACAGCACGGAGTTCTATGAAGATACTTAACGACCATATTAAGTTTATAGGTACACAAGAGGACTCTGTAACTATTGAATCTATAATGGAACAAGCTAAGATACTTAATTATAGATTTGGTCTAAATGGTCTTGTTATCGATCCGTGGAACACGATTGAACATAAATATGGAGATGGAGAGAATGAGACTTTATATATATCAAGAGTGCTTTCACAGCTTAGTGCATTTGCCAAAGTAAATGAGTTACATATATGGCTAGTAGCACATCCAAGAAAAATGGAGAATGGTGTTGATAGGAAACCTGTTGTTCCCACTCCCTATGATATAAGTGGTTCAGCTAATTGGTTTAATAAGTGTGATAATGCAATTACTGTGCATAGACATAAAACAGATGAAGATGATTATGCAGGTATTCATGTTCATAAGATTAGGTTTCAATATAAGAATGGTAAACCTAATCAAGGTCATCCTGCAAAACTAAAATACAATTTGACTAATGGTAGGTATTATGAGTATTTTGAAGAAACCCAATTTAAAGAAAATCTTTTTGAATAAAACCTCAGCTATAAATAATGAGAAATACAGGAATCAAAGTAAAGAAAGGCATATAAGACATATGCGTAACAGGCTAGCAGAAGAGTTTGATGAGATTTGGATTAAGTATAACAACAACAAAGCCACATATAATCAATGGGAACAAGCATTGGATAAGTGGATAAATGCGGAGTTAATATGAAAGTAAAACGATATATAGTAACCCCAGATAAACATTTTCCTATGGCTGACATGAAAGCTATAAGTGTTGTTTGTCAAGCTATAGAGATTATAAAACCAGACGGATATATAGATTTAGGCGACACAGGAGAGTGGCATTCCGTGAGTCATTGGCAGTGGAAGAAAAAGAAAAGACCTCCGCTAGAATATCAGATACCATTTGTTGATGAAGAGATTGCTCAAGTTAATAAAGGCATGGATATAATAGATGAATCACTAGATAAGGCTAATGTGAAGATAAGACACTTTATTGAAGGCAACCATGAGGATTGGTTAAATAGATTTGTAGAAGAGAATCCTTACTTGGCTAGTAAATATAAAGTACCTAATGCTTTAAGGTTAAAAGAGCGTGGCTATAAGTATCATAGATTAGGTAAGATGTTAAAGATTGGTAAATTAAATTTTTATCATGGACATCACTATGCAGGTATTCAACATACTAGAAATCACTTACTTAGAATGGGTGGAAATGTTATGTATGGTCATCATCACGATATACAACAATCTAGTGTAACTCACATTGATGGTGTTAAGTCTGCATGGTCTATTGGGTGTTTGAAGGATATGAGTGCAGAGGCTAATGAGTGGCTTGGGAACAGGGCACATAATTGGCAACATGCTTTTGCCATAGTAGACTTTTATAATAATGGATTTTTTACTGTACATCTAGTTCAGATTGTAGATGGTAAAACTTCATTATGGGGAGAATTAATCAAAGGTTGATTTATATCAAAGGAAAGGAGTAACTTCTGATATGAAAAGAGAGACAATAAGAGTTGAGTTCCCTGAAGATGCAAATAGTGAAGAGATCACTTTTGTAAGGAATCAACTATTTAAATTATTAGAGAGGCATTCATGCACTCTAAGAAAGATTTCAGAACATGAAGAGTGATGCTATATATTACGCTACTATAGGTTGGGATGGTATTGATGAGTACACTCAAGGAGACAGAACGATTACTAGGATGAATATTACTGATTTGATTGAAGGTGTACAAGACTATCTTCATACTTTTGAATCAAGGCATCCCTATCTAGAATGTGCTAGTGTAGAGTATAGGGATGGTAGAAAAACTGTTGAATATAAGGATTTGACAGAAACAATAAAAAACACAATAAAAAAGGAGAATGAAAAGAATGGATAAGAATACATTCAAATTAAACCCAACTGATGCTAATGTTGTAGAGCTACTTTATAATCAACCTAAAACAGGTACTAATAACTATGGAGATTGGTTCTTGTATGGTGTGAGAAAAGATGGTGTAGAGACTAGCTTTTTTGCAACAGATGCACTGCATAAGAAGTTATCAGTTTATAGTCAAGGTGCAAAGTTAAGTATAAAAAAAGAAGAGTATGCTCCTGGTAAATCAGCTTGGACAGTTCAACCTCTAGAGGGTACAACTGCATCTGCTCCTACTGCTTCTACCACAAGAACAATAGATGATAGGACTCATGATATACATAAGCAGGTATGTTTGAAGTTGGCTGTTAGTATATTTACTAGCAATAAAGAAGTTGGTATTTTGTCTGGTGCTGATATATCAATCATCGAGGCAAATACTTTGGCATTGTTAGACATATTAGAGTACAGCGAAAAAGTTAAAGGTTTAACTTCTTCTGACGATCCTGTAGTCAATGATGATATGCCATTCTAATTAATCCCTCTGTGAAGAAATCATTATCAAAGAAATTAGACCAAGCATGGGCAGACAAAGTTAAAGAATATGGAATGTGTGAATACTGCCACAAGACTAAGCCTCTTAATGCTCATCATTTTTATTCAAGGTCTATTCGCTCTGTTCGTTGGGATATTGATAATGGTTTTTGTCTCTGCGTTGGATGCCATGTGTTCTCCTCCAAATTCTCTGCCCATAAGACTCCTGCCGAGTTTGTTGAATGGGCAATAGAAAAGCGTGGCATCCAATGGTACGAGACTTTAAAAGAAAGAAAGAACCAAGTAGTAAAATTTTTAGATAGCGATTATGAGGAGATTATAACTAAATTAAGACAAATAGAATTTGATTTTTAGGAGAATTAAATGAAAGTAAAAAAGATTAAAGATAAGGTAATGAGCATTTGGAATCATACTGAAATGGAGATGGATGATTTATCAAAGGCTGGTATAAAGAAACACATTGATAAGATTAGTGATATAGTTAATGAACTTATTGGTGATATAGAAGAATTAAAAACTTGCTCAGTTTGTAGCTTTGAAGTCTGCGATACATGTGTAGATGGTATGGAGAAACAATATTGCGAGTAATATTTGCCCTTCAATCTGAATTAATATTTAATAACAAGTGGTTGTTAATAAGGCAGATAAACAATGTGGTTGGCGTTGCATTGTGGGGCAAAAATTTTAACTAAAAAAGGAGAATAACATGATAGAAATAATGTTAATGTTTGTACTAGCATTAGTAGTCTATAATAGTAGTTTATGGGAAAGTGGTGCTTGGGAAACCACTAAGTCTAGATGGGTGTATTGGAGAGATAAATGAACGTACCAGACTTTATGAAATGGGCAGAGTCTATGCAAGAAGAAGAGAATAGACTCATGCTTGTAAAAGGAGAAGAGTACACTGTTTCTAATGAAGATAAATTTAAGAACTTTAAAAGCATTGGAGACAGGATGGAGTTAAATGCAGAACATGTTGCTTTGATTTATTTACTAAAGCATATGGACTCTATTAGGAACTATGTTCTTAATGGTAAAGAGGCTTCAGAAGAACCTATAATCGGCAGGATACAGGATGCAAGAAACTATTTATTATTGTTGGGTGGAATAATTGCCGAAAGAAAAAACACGAAAACTTGATTCTATACAATGGGTTATTGATGCACTTGATAGTCCTATAATAGAAAAGAGATCACGAGAGAACCATAAAACTGATGAGATTAGGGCAGATGAATCTTTATTTTGGTGTCCTGAATGCAAAAGAAAATGGAATATATTTGAGGGCGAAATGTGGAGTAGCCCTGATATGAAACTATGGGATGAAAAGATATGTCTAGATTGCGATTCCCTTGCAAGATAGAAAATGGTAGTTTGGTTCTCCTAAACAGGGCAGAGTTTGATAGTGCTATCCTTAACCTTTCGGGAGAGTATTATCTTGAACTTCACGAAACTGGAGTTCGCTCTGCCCAACAGAACAATTATTATTGGAAGATTGTTCAGATTATAGCAGATGACTTAGGCTATACAACTCAAGAAATGCACTCAACAATCAAAGCACACTTCAATGTGCAAAGCACTAAAACCTTATCTACTAAGGAGTTTGCTACATTTATAGAACGTATAATTAGATGGTGTGCTGTAGATCTAAACATAGTTATACCTGATACTAAAACTCTTCTTCAATCTTCATAGACACATTAAATACATCAGGTGCAACTTGAGTCATGTCTAAACTATTTTTTCCAAACCTAGCAAATAGATAATCAGATTCATCTGGACTTGTGCCATCTTGAGTAAATATAAATGGTATATGACTACCATGTGTATAATTCCATATATCACTTACAACAGTGTCATCTGCTTGAGTTTGTACATCATAAGTGCTAGGCATTACATCACTTGAATTTAAATAGCTAAATTTCATATCATATATCATTCTACCGCCATACAAGCCTCTTTTATCATTGCCTGTGTATGTTTGAAATGGTGAAAAGTTAGTTGTCGATAGTAAACTTTTACCATAACTAGATAATGTAGAAAATCTTTGACCGCCTGATGATTCTTGAATTTTTTGCTTATCAAATTCAATACTGCGTTTTACATTTAAATCTGGGCTAATAGGCATATCATAATATTCACCTATAATTATACATCCTATTTTTAAATCAGTTGATGAAAATTGATTGCTAGTTACTCCTTCAAATTGGATACCAAAATACCTTGCATCTATCTCATTAAATGTTATTATGGTGCTACCATCAGCACTTGGAGTTACTAACTTATGTAGTTCATTATCACTGTCTTGATTAGTGTCGTTTGACACAGCACCATTAAATATTTGTGTTGGTTGTATTCGTAAAGCATCGGGAAAATCTACATCTCTTACATCACTTGCACTAGATGTATCGTATGCTATTTTAAATCTAGCATCTGCTGACTTCATATTATGATTAAGGATTGCAACAAAGTTTGTCTTGTAACTACCAAATGCAAAATCATATGAAGTAACTACATGATCAGAAACATTAGATGCAGTATCAAACTCTACTTGATTTAATGGTCGCATATCAATTAATTCAGGTAAATCGCTAGTATTTTTTAAACCGACAATACTACCACTTGTTGCTTCAACGTTTAAAGCAAATGTTGGGGATATCCCCCTAGTTAGTAAATAATTTAATCTATCTACATAAAATCTTGGTTTTCTTATATTTAAATTTGCCATTAGCCTACTTCCCTACATTCAATACTTACAGAGCCAATACTCCTGTTTAAACTTGTTATCATATAGTATTGAGAGCCAGTCGTATTCCAATTATGACCAAAAGGATTGACTGGCATATCTTCAAACTTTACTATATCTCCTGTTTCTAAATTATATGATTTACTTGAATTAACAATATCACATTTTATTATTTTTTTAACATCACCTATTATATTATTATAATATGAATAAAAATCAGCATTAGGATCTGATTGTGGGGTACTTGCTGGTGTCCCAACATTCATGTCTAGCTTAATTTCTTTAGTGTTTTCTTGTGATTGTATTTTATATTTTGTCCTAACTTCATCATTTGATGATGTTAGATTTGCAACATATCCTTTTATTGCTGGATGTTTTTGATAATTAATTATCATTTTAGAAATTACATTATTAAATCCTGACATTGATACTTGTATATTTTTAATATCTCTATTTGTCAATGTTTGTGATGCAGAAAGTTCACTAGATTGTTTTATATATATTACTCTGCTTGTTGAATCTGCCCTATATTTAAATATAAACCCAAACTCATAAGTTATTTTATCTAAAATAGTTTGTATATCTTTAGGTTCTAGTGTCCAATATCTTATTTTCCAATTATCAATATGTCTATCTGTATGTAAATCTGACCAACCATCGGGTGTAATTGTATCTAATCCTACAAACCTAGTAAGTATATCTCTTAATGCTTCATGTCCATGCTCAACTAAATCAGCACTACCACTATATGATTCAGTTAATCCATCGTTAGCTACATATAGCATTTCTTCAGGTGCTTCAGATACTCTTTGAGTGTGTAAAAATATATCATATATTCTAAATTCTGCATCAAAAGATGGTAATGATTCTCCAATTTCATTTAAATCAAATTCAATTTCAAATGTAGCAGATGTTGTATTATTATTAAATTGAGTATAAATAGTTCTTTTAGATTTATCGGTAGAAGTATAGCCAACTGAAATGTCTCCTCTAGTTCGAATTGTGTTGTTACCAAAATCATCTCCACTCCTATCAACATCAATTTGGTATGTTAATCCCAAAACAGTAATAGTATTATTTATTCTAATTAAAGTATTATCATCGTGAGATTCTTTTTTACTATCAAAGCCTCTACTAACAGTTAATGTATTTGAAGAAATACTATCAACAATCATTTTTTCATCATCAACTTTTATTATATCTCTTTCAGTTACATTAGTAGCATCATCAACATTAAAACCTGTTTCAGTATCTGTTAATGCTTCATTGGCTAATACTCTTAAGTTAGTAGCAGACCTTAATATTTTAAAATCATCTGATGATTTACCTGATACTGAGTGAAAATCATAATCCAAGCGAATTCTTACTGCACCTTCTTGCTGTTCTATATCTACTGAATAATTAGCATAGGTATTTGAATCTCCATCAAATGCTTTTTCTGCATCTGTTATTGTAACTCCATCATTACTAGATACTTCTACAGATTCTGCTCTTTGTTTAAAAGACCTAAGTTGTGATAAATCTGACTGATCATGTTCTGCATTATCTGTATTAACAGTGCTTGCTATTGCATTTTCCAAAGGTACAAATGTATCAACACTTTTTTCATATACAGCTAACTGCCCATCACTAGATGTGTTATTGCCATCTATATATAATATTTTATCACTAAATGTTTTATTTAATGGAACTGGTCTGTATGCTTTAGAAGATAATTGAGACTCAAATAAAGGCGATGCAAAAGTAGTGGCAGAATTTTTAGTATAATTACCATAACTAATTGGCACATAAATATTCTTTTGAGTAGTTTTTTTAGTAGGCATAGATAAAAAATCCCACGGTCTTTTTTCTGTTAATTGAATATTTACACTTGAATCATCATGCGAAACATTAATTAACCTACCTTGATATATTTGTAAACAATTAGATAATGATGAGTTATCGTTTAATTGGGAGTATATTCTAACATTATAATTAATATATTCAATGTCTCCTAAAAATAATTTAGATGATATATCACTGCCTTTATATTTAAAGTTTGCAATACTAAATGATACATTGCTTGTTTTAGCTTTTGAACTTTGTAGCTCTATACTATCCCTTATTGAGCCAGTTTTTGTTACAACACCATGATAAAATACATCATTTACTAATGTATCTGTAGTAGATAATGGTAAATACCCACCATAAGTTGCACCATTAATAGTTCCATGTTGATTATTGCCTGATAAATCATTTATTACAGGTTCGCCATTATTAAGTTCCCAATAACCTTTTAAATTACTAGATTGATTGTAATTACCAAAATCATATAGCAATGATTTATAATTACCATTATTAAATATTGCTGTAATATTATTAGAGTTTAATTGTCCACTAAAAATAGCTAAGTTTTTTATATCAATTTTTGTATAAGTATCTGTGCCTCTCTGTTCTCTTGCAATCATGGCACTTGCATTAGGATAAACTGGGTTTGTAATACTGCTATTTCCTATAGCAGTTTTATTAGTTTGAGTTGCTAATGTCGAACCAGTTCCTATATACATTGCAGTATCTCCAGTTCCAGTTGCAAAACTTGTAGTAACTGCAAAAAAAGTCCATTCATCTAAAGCAAATGTTGTATCATCGCCAGTTATTCCTGCATAATCTGTGTTTACAAGCCCAGTATTATCTCCCCAGAAAACCATTAACTTATTATCAGCATTTTTAGCAACATTTACACCACCCCAAGTTGTATCATTATCACTAGAGGTAAATATATATCTAGTGTTACCAAGTGTGCCAAACTTTACCCATCCACAAATAGTTATTCCTGTATCATTTTTTAATGCTAATGCTGAGTTAGTTGTTGTTGCTCCTAAATCTACAAAATCATTAATTCCATCAAAACTTAAATAAGAATCATTATTAAATAATTGATATAACCAATTCTCTTTTATATTAGAGTTTTTAGATGCATTTTCGTAATTAGATGGAAGTGTTAAGCTCATGCAAGGTTCATCCTTTGTGCTTTTTCTATTGCAGGTATAATTGTATCAACTACTGTTTCATCAACAAGTGGTGCTGATATATTAACTGTTACTCCAGCATTACCTGTTTTATTCATTTGTGCAAGATTATCTACTCCTATAGATTGTACTGCATTACGAGACATTACAAACTCACCCTTTTCTGCTTCAATCATTGTACCGCCTTGTGAGTGTAATTTACCTCCTACTAAACCACCTGCTTCAAATTTTTGTGATTTGATTTTAGATACATTTGTTAAACCAGTTGCTATTACTCCAGCCATTGCAATTACATTTGTAGGAAATGGTAACTTAGAATTAAGCACTTTGTTACCAGCACCATATGTATCTATAATAGCTTGTGCTAATGCAAGTGCTTTACCAAGTTCAAAAGTTGCTTTGCTAGTTTTAGCTAACTCTGATAATGCACCTATGGTATTAGAGACTGTTTCTAATTTAATTTTATTTAGTTTTTCTTCTAGACTCATTTCTTTTCCAATAAGCTCTAGATTCTTTTTTCTAAATTCTTGTTCAGTTATATCTCCATTATTTAACTGTAACTGATTTAATATTTTTTGATCATCAAGCAAGTTTAACTCTTCTTGAATAGCTAATCCACCTAACATTGCTTCGTTTTTATTTCTAAGTATATCAAGTTCTTGTTGTGCTATTTCTATCCTATAAAGACCTACTGTAGTAGCTTCTGAATCTGTTTTGTTTTTATCTTTTTGTGCATTATTTGCATCAATAATGCTGTTCATGTTTCCTAAATTTAAATCTAATAATTTTTTATCTATTTCTGCTAATTTTTCTTTATTATTTTTTTGAACAACAAGTGCATCCATTTTTTCTCTAGAACTTCTTCTATCAAAAGCATCTATTGCTTGTAGTGCTTTTGTTCTTCTAGCTAATAAAATTAACATAGCTTCTTCACTTGAAGTAAATTCAGTAATTGGCTTTCTTGCTAATGTAATACTATTAAAATAACTTGTAGCTGATTTTGCTAAATGAGTAAAAACTCCAGCCATTGTTGTCATTAAAGGGGCTAAAAGCTCGCCTGTAGCAGATGCTAAATCAGATGATGAGGCAGATAGTTTATCATAAACATCCTGAGTTGTAAGTGTTTCATCTCCAAGAGTTTTAACTTTGGCTCTTGCAGATTCCATTGTGGCACTTAAAAATGCTTGTTTTTTCTCTGCATCAGTTAATTGCTCAACATTTACACCTAATTTTTTAGCATATTTTGTGTATGCTTCATCAGATTTAACAATAATACCAATGTTATCTAACATCAGTCTTGATTGCCTACCTATACCAGTAACAAGTGATTCAACAGATGATGCAGTATCTTTACCTAATGCTCTACCAAGTCTTTGAGCAATATCAAACATTTCAGCCATTTCATCAGAATTTTTAGATACTCCAAGAATCATAGCATTATTTGCTTGTTGAAATAAATCAAATTGAGACATTGTTCCATCTGTAGCTTCTTGCAGTTGTTTAAATGCTATTTTGGAGCTATCAGCACTTCCTGATAAGGTATCAAAGGCTCTTCCCATAGACTCTACTTTTGATGCTTGTACTGCAAATCTACCTAATTGCCTTATTCCTAAAGCCATTACAAAATTAAATAATAATAATCTTGATCTAATTACAGCTAGAGTTCCACCTAATATTCTAGTTCTAGCAGTAGCTTTTCTCGTTCCATTACTTAATCCTTTTAAAGCCCTGATATGTTTATTAACAGCTACTCTTGTTTTTTCTAAGGATACTTTGTGCCCTCTCATGGCTTTAGTAAGTAATTTACCAGAGACACCAGCTTTTGCCATACTAGAGTCTAAACCTTTTAGTTTTATATCTAAATTTTTAAATTGTTGAGAAACTTTTTTCCCAGATTGAAATTGAGCTTGTTGCTCTCCTGTAAGTCTTTTAGATACTTCAGAAAGTTTTTTTATAGCATTAATTAATTTATCACTATCTTCAGGTATAAATTTTATTCTAACTTCGTTTGCCATTTTTTATAGCCTCTGCTTTCTTACGCTCTATTGCATTTTTAATTAAAAAACTTTTTTCTACCCATTTAAATGGTTGTTCTCCATAAGAACCTTTATATGGACTAATACCAAATTGCTCGGAATATATATATCTTGAAATGTCTTTTTGTGCTTGACTATCAACTAATACATTTAAACAAGCAAAAAAGGGTAATTGCTTAACTACAGCTTCAGCTATATTAAAACTATTACCCTTTTTATTAGTTTGCTTAACTTCATCAATTAAAAGCTCTATAACTTCTTTAACGTCATTATCTGATGTAAAAGTACGAGTTTGATATTTCCCATCAATTAAGATAGGAATACGAGCTTTATAAGGGTATGTATGATGCATACAACCCCCACATTGATTGGTTACATGTATGTTGTACTCTAATGTGAGGGCATCTATTCCCCCAAGCGTTGGTAGTCCTGTATAGCAACTGATAACTCATTTTTATCATCATCATTTAAAGATTTAATGAAGTTATCATCAGCACCTTCTGATCCCCTACGAATCCAAGCTGTTCTAGCTTTTGAGAGATTTTTAATTGCAACTAAATTATCTCCATCGTATCTCATTTCAGGTACGTCATTGCAAAAATCAATATCATCAACTGACATTTCTTTTATTTTAACTTCCTTACCACTACTTAGCTTAATGTCTTTCATTATGAAGTCTCTATCTGTACAATCGGATTAGTATCTGATGCATCATCATAGAATGCTCTATATGAAAATTCTTGTTTCCAGCCTTCATCTGCTAAATCCGTAGATATGCTTTCTACCATAACTTTAGGAGCAGTTACTTCAAATGTAGAGTCTCCCACATTTAATACAATACCTGTGCTAGTATTAGTAGCAATATCTGCTGAGTTTTTATCTCTTTTACATCCTAAAGCTCCTGTAACTTCATAAGCACCTATAGAATATCCATAAGGTGCAAATTCTGCACCAGATTGATAGCTAACTCTATTAACAGGTCTAGATATGTTAAGAGAAAAATCATTAATTAATACGTCTTTACCACCTAATGAGTTAATACTAATATCATGTGCATTAAATACTACACCTGATACATCTGTAGCACTAGCTGGAGTTAATGTGCTTTCTACTGGGATATATCCAGTTACAAAAGTAGCTACGCAACTTAATGCACCCCCATCTGTACCTATACCATAGGATAGTTCCATGCTTGTACACATAGCACTTTTATAATGCATGTCATTACCATCGCTGACACCAAAATCTGAACCACCATTTTTAAATAAAATTGTAACAGGGACTGCATTAGCAACACCATCTCTATATGAAACAACCGCTGGAGAAGATCCTAGTAATTGATTATCTCCATCAGAGTCTCCAAATAATGCTCCACAAATTCTATTAATAACTCCAGCAGTACCGTGCATAGTAAGAGAGATTTCAAACATCTGCTCTGTTCTATTATGTTTTGCTCCTGATTGCTGTTGTCCAAATGAGTTTGCTCTTGATGGAGCTACTCCTAAAGGAGCTTGTTTATCTGCTATAGAGTAGTCTACTACAGGTAACCTAGTCCAAGTTCCGTTAGCTAGTGTGGCAGTACCCATTGTTATTTCAGTTCCTATAAATACTGCTACATCACTTTTTGTTTGAAATTTAGTATCTATTGCCATCTTATTTCTCCTTACCTGATCCTTGTAGATATTCTAATAATTCTTTTGGTGCATCACATTCTACGGATTCACCTGCCATTAATTTTAAATGCTTACTAGCACTGCCAAATGATAAATAATTTTTATCAGGTGGTAGTTTCTTGTAAGACTCTTTTGCTTTGTATTTCATACTATTCCCTAACTTTTTAGTTTCTTCATAGTTATCCTAAGTTACCTAAATAATACCCTCGCCATTCCCAACGCATAACATTCAATCCTTCTATTTCTGATTCTTCTTCAGTCTTTTCGTTTATTCTGCAAGTCTCTAATCTGCCATTATAGAAAGTATTTCCTGCTCCTTTTACATTATTTTGAAATAAGGCTTCTATGTGAGACACTTGTCTTAGAATATGTTCCCAAGTGTCTTTTTTTACTGTTTTTTCTTTAAACGTATAAGATACATCTACGATGTAATCTCGTACTTCACTTAAATTTGTTAATTCTATTAAATCTGTGCCTACAGGATTAAGTCTTATAGACTGATTTCCCATGTCTTTAAAATCTCCTGTGTATATAGGGATTGTACCAGCAAACTCATTATTTAAAAAAGTCCTTATGGTATCTAGTATTTTATCATCCCATATATTAACAAATGCTATCATCTACGAGTCATCCTTATTGAGTAAGGCATACCTGCATCATCTACAGATTCATTCTTACCAAAAAACTCTATTTCCCATTTGTCATTTAAAGTTGCTGTATCAGCAGTATCACCTGCAAATCTTATATAAACATCATTAGCTAATGGTTGATATTGACCATTAATAGTCTCTGTGTAATCAGCGGTATCTCCATTATTCATTCTTTCAGCACCTAGATTATCTGCATCTTTTTGCCATACAGAATATACAGCAGTACCCATAGCACCACCTGTAGTAATCTTAACACCTACCCTATCATATATATCATAGTAATGTCCTCTTGTATCAACAAGATTTATTGCACCACTAACTGATACTTGCCTAATTACACCTTTACTAGAATCGCCTGATACTTGCCATGATAACTTTGTAGAGCCATCATTTAATGACATTATGTTTTTATCTGCTTCTTCAAATAAAGCATTTGCTAACTCAGATGTAGGATCATTAGCTCTAATAAGAAAAGAACATGCTAATAATGCTGTAGTCCTTACAATTATATAATCGTAATTACCATCTTTGTCTTTAAATTGTTTTCGGGGCAATCTGCCATCTAACCTAGAATCAAGGTACTTCTCGGCATTGGATATATAGCGTGTTCTTAAAGTATCCCAATCATCTCCGCTTTCCATAAGCATATCGTTGGGATTTGTGGCATCATTATAATAATACACCGCATCATTACCATCGTCATAATACCACTTATCATTTGCGTTTACGTCAGATACACTGGATTGAACTGCCCCTAAATTCTTACCATTAGCAAATAACTGAGTTACTAACCCAATATTGTTTGCTCTATATCTACTACCTGCATCAACAACAAAACCATATAATGCAGTTTTAGTATCAAACTCATCTATTGATGGGAATACATCTTTTAAATCTCTGTTAGTACAATATGCCATAGTGTTCCTATATTACTATCTTATCTATTTTAATACAATATAAAAAAGTTAAATGTTTAACTTTTTAACTCTACATGCACAAGATCGTCAAAGTGATTGTCTTTTGTTTGTCCATCACTATCCCAATCGCATCCAACTCTGACTGGTATTTTCATTACATGAGCAATACCTCTTATCATACCACACATATAATGAAATGTATCTCTATCTTCCCAGTCTATAGGATATGGGGCAAGGTCTACTGCCTTACCATCAATATGCTTTGAATATTTCGTCTTACTAGCACCTTTAGCAACTAATTCATCTTGTCTTTCTTGCGACCTTACCCCTTCAATAATAGTAACATCCATTATTTTGATGAGTTCGTTTAAGACAAATATTAACTCAGGCTTTACACCTTTAAGTCTTTCTCTTGATCTTTTACCGAACCTGTACATTATTTTTTCTTTTTTTTCTTAGTTTTTAACTTTTTTCTTTTTTTCATTGGCTTTGCTTTACCAAAACCATAACCTTTTCCTTTTGGCATTATTTTTTCCCTCTCTTTTTTATTTTTTTTATCTTACCATTTTTTGTTCTAGCAAACCTATGTGTTTTAGTTTCTCTGATTAATGTACCAGAATATCTTTTACCACCATAAGTCCAACTTACTCTTTTAGCCATACTACCACTTAACCTTGTTTGCCCAATATGCACCTGACATTTTGCCCCTAGCAATATTCTTACGATGCCTAGCCTTAAATGACCTACGTTTTGCTTTCATTCTAGCAGACTCTCCCTTTTTAGGTTTACCTGCTGTCTTAGCACCTTTCTGTCCAAACCTAATTAACTTAACTTTACTGCCTACTTTTGCAAGTACAACATGTGATTTAGTTCTATGATTTGGTGTTCTTTTGGGTTTATTATAACCACTTAAACCAAATCTAGCTAGTCTTGGATCTCTTTTGCTTCTCCTTTTTTTAGGCATTACTTACCTCTAAATAATCCCTCTACTATATCTGCTACTAAATCAACGCACTTTTCAAAAAAAATTTGTTCTTTTTCTTCAGATACAAAAGGTATATCAATTTTATCATTTATTTTACTAGCAAGTTCATCCTGAAACTCTTCAGACTGTACCCAAGCAACTGCTTTTTCTTTAAACTGGTCAGCTTGAGATTCAGCAACTGCTAACATTATTTTTTTAATATCCATTTTATTTTCCTATTTAATGTTTACCATTTAATCTACTTATAATGCCTTTGATTTCAGATACCTGATTATCTAAGTCATTAATCTCTTTTGTTACCCCATCAAACTTTCTATCTAATTTATCGTCAGATTTATTCCACCTGTTTATTAATTTGATAACAATGTTTTCAATATTTTCTAAGTTCTCACTTTGCCCTTTGTTTTCTACTTCTAGTTGTTTTAATGCCTCGGCTTGTTCATTTCCTCTTTTGTTCATTGAATAAACCATGAACATAAACATAGCACCTACAGCACCAATCATACCAGCTTCTGAATATATTGCTAGAAAATCCATTATCTCTTTCTCCGCATTTCTCTGTTAATAAAGTAATTATGATTAAAGTCATCTTCTGTGAGGACTACTTTCGTCTTTTCTTTTTTCCCCAAGACAAAGGGTTTAAATTTAATTCTGTTTCGTACCATTCTAATTGTTCTTGCATTTTAGTTATTTTGACTTCTTCCTCCTCTATGTGTTTTTCTACAAGTTCTGCAATGTCAGTATTAGCAAGTTCCATTCTACGCTCAAGCTCTCCAATGCGATTTTCAATGCGTAAGTAGCCCATAACAACAAAGCCAACTCCCACAATAATTTGAATAAGCCACTTAATGTTAAGACTAATACGAAAGTTATCATCAAGTTTTGTAACTCCATATGACCTGTACGTCTTTTCATTGCTCATGGCTTATAATACTTATAAAAATCTTCTATATTTTCTGTATCTACAACTATAAAGATTGGACTAACGATATTATTGCCTGTACCGCTCCCACCAACAATGGCATATGCATATAAGCCATCCTGATAAGGACTTTTGATTGTATCATTATCAAACAAGTGTAAAAAACTTGTATCACTAAATACTGGCACAAATTCTGCATCCATTAACTCTTCTACTTCTATCCTTCTATTATCGTTGTAATCTACTAATGTTCCTATATTTGTGGTTCTATGTGGCTGACTAGGAAATCTGCCCATACCATTTAACTCTACCTGCTGGTTATACCACATTTGAGATGCTTTAACAATCTTCTCAAGATTAGCTTTAGTCTGTTTAGCTTTAGCACCTTCACCAATCCTGCTAAAAGCAGGAGCGGAAGTAGTTGCAAGAGTAGCCATGATAGCCATAGTAACTGCGAACTCAGCAAGACTATTCCCTTTATTCCACAAGAGTTGCTACTCCATCTACTAAAATATGTTTACCAACTTTAATTGCACCTATTGTATCATCATGCAGGTTTTGACACTCTGCATCATAATCGGATTGGGCAGTAATCCAAGAATCCGTTCTTGAAACTACCGCCCCATCACTTGTAACCACATACGAATGTCCTTGTGCATCAAATGAAACTGTTTCTTCAGGACTAAACCTATAAGTATTAGTCTCACTTCCTCTAGGTTTAAATATATAAACCTTATGTCCTTTTGCACATTTACGGACAAGCATTATGCTTCTGCTTCTTCCTCTGATTCAGATTCCAAAGACTCTTTTAAGCGATTGATAAACGCTTCTTTTCCAACATTAAGTTGGTCTAGGTTAAAAGCAGTTCCAGATATTTTATTTTCTAAATCTGCGATATGGTTTACCATTGCTTTTTGCTCATCCGTTAAGTCATCCAACAAATACTCTTTGTCGAATAGGTTCAACTTTTGAGGCTCGTTTTTTTCTTTTTTAGCCACGATTGACTCCTATTTGGTTATTGATTAAAGTGCTTTAAGGTCTTTTTCTAGTTCTTCCCAATCAACTTGTTCAGCTTGTGCTTCAGATGCTCTATCTTTACAAGATTGAATTTCTCTAGCTACTTGGTCTAAACTAAATGATTGAACTGAATCGTCTAGTGCCTTACCGCTACTAGCATCCCATTGTTTTCTTACTAATTGTAGTTCATTACGAGAACGCTCTGCTTGTGCCTCTCTTACTACATTTCCGTCATCATCTTTGACTTCAGAAATAGCTGGAGATTCAACAATCTTAGCTTTCTTTACTGACCAACTTTTAGCAGATTTCATTGCTTTATAGTTTTTCATTATTTATCCTTGAGTTGTTGTTTAAGTTGATTTACTTCGGCACTTAGTTCTTGTACCGCTTTGATTAAAGGAGCTACAAATTGTATATAATCAGCTCCTAAATATTCATCACTATCTTTGATACCAGCAAAATCCTCATTATTGCTTTCTTTTAAAACTTCTTGTACTTCTTGAGCAATAATACCATACTTAGTTTTACCATCGTGCTTATCTTTGATGTAATTATATTTTACTGGTCGTAGTTTATTTACAAATTCTAAACCTAAGTCGCTATCGTCAATATTTTCTTTTAATCTTCTATCTGAGGTGTTTATTGTTCCGTTAGCATATATTTCAGCATCTCCATCTGATGACATATAAACTTTTGTAACAGCTGAATTACCAAGAACTACAGAATTATCTGTAATTCCAGTTACTGCAAATCCAATAACAGTTTGATTGGTTGCATTATTTGCACTAGGATCACTACCTTTACCAATAATAGTATTGTTTAACCCAGTTTGAATTACATTACCAGCATCCTTACCCACCGCTACATTGCTTGAACCAAGACAAGCACTTAAAGCTCCATATCCGATAGCTACGTTGTCATCATCTGCATTCCCACTAAGAGATGCTTCTCCAATAGCAATATTTCTATGTCCATCTGTGCAATGGTCACCAGCGTTATGACCTATATAAACACACCCTGAACCGCTAGTATGCCTCAACCCAGCTTGATACCCAATGGCAACATTACCACTTGATGAAGTAAGTGCTTTTAAAGCAGACCTACCTATAGCTACTGTACCATCAGCACCATTATTATCAATATTAGTTAATGCTTCTGAACCAATAGCAACAATATTATCTATATCTTGATTATTTCCACCAGTTCCAGCGTTATATCCAATACAAGTATTATGGTCATTACCAGCATTATTAAATCCTCCACCTGCTCCTGAACCGATACAAGTATTATAATCACCTTCAACATTGCCATCTAATGCTTGGTAACCAAATACTGTGTTATGAGTACCAGTAGTAATTGATTTTCCAGCTTGATATCCCACAGCTGTATTACCACCACCAGTTGTTAAAGCAGTAAGAGACTGAAAACCTATAGCAACTGTGCCATCTATTCCAGTAGTAGTAGAACCGCCTCCAGTTAAAGCTAATCTTCCTATAGCAACACAACTCGAAACTGCTTGACCTGCTTGTATGCTTTGCATTGCACTAACACCGATTGCGGTATTGCTATTAGCAGTATTTGCTGTGCTTAAGGCGGTATATCCTATAGCTACATTATCTGCTCCAGTTGTTAAAGCGTCTCCAGCTAGGCTTCCTACAGCTACATTACCACCACCAGTTGTAGCTGATAATAATGCTTGATTTCCAATTGCAGTATTATTTTCACCTGAAGTATTAGCTTTTAAAGTTTGATAACCAAACCCAGTATTCCTTGAATGTTGTGTTCCATCTCCCTTACCTGATTCGTAACCAATGTAAGTATTAAATGACGCAGTCGTTATCGTTGAACCAGCTTGATATCCAATAGCTAAATTTCCACCACCTGATGTCAAAGCATTAAGTGCTTTATATCCCATTGCAACTGCACCATGTGTATTACTTGTTAAAGCTCCTCTTCCAGCTTCTCTACCAATTATTACACTATTATTTGTAACATTACTTCCATTATCTCCAGCGTAATGCCCGATAACAATAGTTCCTTCACTTGAAGTATTACTTGCCATAGCATTTCTTCCAATAGCAACACAAGCATTAGTTACATTATCAGCACCATCACTATTAGATGCCATTGCATCGTATCCAATCGCTACATTATTTTGACCATCGTCTAAAAACCTACCAGCAAATGCACCTAAGTAAGTATTATTATTTGAAGATACTGTGTCTCCATCCGCTTCATAGCCAGCCATATAACCAAGAAATGTGTTTCCTTGATTTGAGTTTGAACTATAGCCTGATTGATATCCGATTGATGTATTGTAAGCACCTGAAGTCAAAGCAGAAAGTGCCGTATGTCCAATAGCGACTGTACCATTAGCATTTGTACTGTTTATAACATTACCAGCAGAGCTACCTATTAAAATACAACTGGTTGTCGTTGTCATCATTTGACCAGCACCATCACCGATAGCAATATGACTATTACCGCTAGTAAGACTTGATAATGCACTACGACCACCGATTGCGACATTACCATAAGTAGATGTTACTGCAGTCAATGCATTCATCCCAATAGCGACATTGTTTTGTATAGCTGATGTTATACTACCACCTTTTAAAGCGTTATAACCAAGCGAGGTATTATTTGCTGAGCCATTAAAAGAAATATTATGTTGAGCCATTATACCGATAGCGGTGTTTTTCGTCATGCCAGTACCTTGAGAAGTTTCCATAGCTCTATATCCAACTGCTACATTACCGCCATTTATATCATCCTTACCAGCTAAGTATCCAATGTAAACTCCATTTCCCCAATTACCACTAGCGTTACCAGCAGATTGATGTCCTATAGCAACACTATAATTAGCTCCAGTTAATAGTGTGCTATTAGCACCACCTAAAGATTGATAACCAATACCTATACTACCACCTAAAGTTGAAGCATTGTCTCCAGCTTGAGTACCAAGTAAAACATTATTACTACCAGTAGTGATGCTATTTCCTGATTGATAGCCAACTGCAACATTGTTAGAACCAGTAGTAACTGCTTTTATTGATTGGTATCCCACTGCTGTATTATTTGAATGCGATTGACCACTAGCACCTTGCATTGCTTTGAAACCAACTGATGTGTTATTACTACCAGTTTGGTTTTTATCTGATGCCATAGCACCTACTGCTACATTGTAAAGACCGCTTGTATTACTTATAGATGATGCCCATCCAACTGCGGTATTATAATTACCAGTATTATATAATAAACTTCGACTTCCTATTGCAACACTATAGCCACCAGTTGAATGAGTGCTTAAAGCATTGTAGCCAATAGCAACATTTTCAGTTGCAGTAGTTCCATTTAAAAAAGCATTCCTACCCATTGCAACATTAAAATTAGCAGTTAAAGCTCCACTACTTGCAACTCCACTTCCCACTAAAGTATTTGAATGTCCAGTAGAACCTGAGTTACTTGCTACCGCATGACCAACATAAGTATTATTACCTACAGTTGTAAGTCCAGCTCCGCTATTTAAACCGATAAGTATATTTTCACCTGAGCTAGTTACTCTAAGACCAGCTCCACCTCCTATTGCAATATTTGAAGCACCAGTAGTAATATTAAATAAACTTTGATAACCAACAGCTGTATTATTACTATGAGATTGCCCTGAAGCACCAGTCATTGCCTCATGACCAAGAGCTGTATTGTAATTACCAGTTTGATTATAATAACTAGCTACTCTACCAACTGCTGTATTATATCCACCAGTTGAATTTTTATTCATAGTATGGTCGCCGATTGCGACATTTCTTAAACCAGTTGAATTTGAGTATAATGCTTGACCTCCAACAGCTACGTTATTACTACCAGTAGCATTTCCATTTTCGCCTTTTAAGGCATAATACCCTACTGCTACATTAGTGCTACCAGTAGTGTTCTCATATAACGCTCTCCATCCTAAAGCAGTATTACCACTTCCAGTAGTAGTGTCCAATCCTGAATATTCACCATAAAAAGCGTTTTGTTGAGAACCATTTATTAAAGAATTACCACATTGCAAACCAAACAATGTATTTGATAAACCACTATCATTATTAGATAGACTAATGCGAGAGTTTGAATCAAGAACTAATCTTTCATTAGAAGTAACACTAGCACTATTTGCAATTACAAAAGTATCATCATTATCTTGACCAAATGCCCAATAAGTGTTTCTACTACTATTATAAAATCTCATATGAGAGCGACCGCCGTTATGAGCATTTTCAATAAAAAAGTGAGGGTCAGTATCGTTATTATTTACTTTAATGTGCAAAGGTTTCGAGGGCGAGGTTGTACCGATACCAAGTCCAGTATTATTTAGGAGCATTCTTGTAGAGGAAGCAGTAACAAAAAGCAAATTAGAACCAGTAGTAGAAATACCATTAACATCAGTTCCATTCCTAGTGATTTCAATACCAGCATTAGCACCACCGCCTTGAATTTTTAATACGCTATTACTATTAGAGCCAACTACATGAAGTTTTGCACCACTACTGGGCGAGGATGTGCCAATACCAATCAGTCCAGCAGAAGTAATTCTCATTCTTTCTGTATCTGTACCACTAGCTTTACTAAAAAACCTTAATCCACCAGTGCTATTATCTGTGTAGGCTTGTTTTATGGCGGAAAATGTACCAGTGCTACCTTGAGTTAAAAATCCTAACGCACCATCATGTCCAGCTAATAAAGCAAAAGTTCCCATATTAGAACTAATTCTTTTATTGCTAGCAGAATGTTCTATTAAAATTTGCCTAGCATTATCGCTTGTTTTTGCGGTTATCCCATTAGCACCCACCATTTTATGAGTTAAGCTAGTAGTATAATAATTATCATAAGAGTTTCTATAAATTTCACTAGTACCAGCTCCAGTTAATTTTAATTTATGGCTTGTAGAACTAGCATCTAATGGTAGTAAAATGTTACCAGCAACTTCGAGCTTTTCACTAGGCGATTCTGTGCCGATGCCAACTAGTCCTGCGGAAGTAATGGTCATTCTTATAGAGGCATTTACTCCAATATCTAAACTATTGTCAGCATGGTCATAATCTAAAAATCCTATATTGCTATCACCACTATCTCCAAAATGTATTAAACAATTATCTGATGCTCCTGATAAAAGACTAATGCCAACATCTCCACTTGACTCAACTACTAAATCATCTGCACTTGTATGAGCAGTTGCCCCTGAAGATGATTTCTTTACGTGTAAACCACCCTCAATTATCTCATCATAAGCAAAACTCCCAGCACCTTCAACTTTAAAATCTCCAGTTATTGTTAAATCGCCATCAACTGTACCGCCACTAGCTAGACCAGCCGATGCACTACTACCAAATCCACCTAACATTATATTTCCACCATCCTAACTGCACCAGTTGTTGTTGAAGTTGAGTTATAATTAAAATAAACTGTATTACCTAGTCCTCTAGGTATAGTTAAAAACATCAAAGTATTTTTTGGTATGATCATATCATTTGATGCGTTTACATTTGTTTCGCTAGATGTAAAATTAAAATAAATCTCTACAGCACTATATATGCCTAAAACACCTGTAGATGCCTTTAGTGATTTATGTGTTGTGTTGGCTACATCTGCACTAGAACCTGCTGTTCCTGCTGTTGCTACAGTCCATTCTCCCCCGACTGTAGTATTTAATGCTTCCTGTACTGAATATGTGTGAGTATCTGCCATTTTTCTCCCTCTCTAAGCTATGACACAAGCGTGAATGAGACTTGTGATTAATTATTTTTTCTTTTTCTTTTTAAAACTTTTTTTATATGGAGAAAAATCATCTTCCCCATTGACTCTAATAAAACCTTGTGATTCTAGTGATTCTAGTTTTTCAGGGTGCTTATCAAAGACTTCGTTTTCTAGTCTTTCAACTCTTGCTAATTTTTTTGAATACCAATATTGCATGTTATCTCCTAGTTATTGGGGGCATGAAAACCACACCCCCAACTATTACTGATTAAGATACGTTAGTAAACTTAACACCTTTTTTGTTATCAGAATCGTCAATTAGCTTTACTCCGTAAAGTAAATCACTAACAACTTTAGTTCCAAGAGCATCGATTGAATACTCGCTCTGAACTCTAACATCGTTCTGAACAGCTATAACACAAGCTGACTTGTGAAAAATAGCACCAGGAATTGTAGATGCAGTACCACCAGTAGAAACTGTATTGGACATATAAACATCAATTCCATAAAGTGAGCCAACTAAACCAGATCTTAGTCCACGATTACCTTCACCGACTGCATCATTTCTGATAAAGTATTGAGCAATACCAGCAGAAGGATTAAGTATGTCTGCAAATAAAGTTGGATTAACAACCATTGCACACTCGCCATCCATGTAAGGAATATCGTTCTCACCTAAAGTAGCAAGTACGCTTTCAAATACACTAGCAGTTAAAGTGTCATCAGCAGATAGTGCTTGAGACTCATTTAAGCCATCTAACTCACCCCAAATATCAGCATCAACTTGACGAGCAAGAGACTCACCCATCATTCTTGAGTATTTCTCTACTAAGTCAGCTTCTGACTGAATCATAGCCACATCTTCAAATAATTTTGCGACATATTTGTGTTTATTAATTGTTAATTGAGTTTCTGTTGTTGCAGTAGCGTCATAGCTAACATCTGCACCAGCAGACTTATCACTAGCACTTATTAAGCTCATTTCAGGAATATGTATTACATCTCCATAGCCTTTTCCACCAATAAGAGCAGAATAGTCATCAATTAACCCACGAAAGACAGTTTTTCTTTCAAAGAATTTATAGATGCCATCAGCCCAAATTTCAGGTATAAAATGCTGGTCTGTACTTGTGGTAACTGGATTACCTTGATAATGTTTAGACATTTATTTACTTTCTCATGTATGTTTCCAATATCGTACTCCAGTTCTTTCTTCGTTCTGCTCCTGACATTTCAGTCCAATCCCCTACTTGTTTAGTTGGGATTGTTCCTTTGTTATCAGGTGGGTTTACAACTTCTGTGTTAGTAAACTCTTCAACAATACTTAAAAGAACCTCAGTATCAACATTGGCAAATTTTTCTCGTTTATTTTCAGGAAGTTGAGCTAAAGCACCCTCACGAAGTCTTGCATCCATTGCTTCCCATCTCTCCTTGTAAGGTTTGTAGGATTCAATTTCACCAGCAAGATCTGCATTTAGTTCTTGCCACTTTTCTTCTTCACGAAGTTTTGCTCTTCGTTCTTCTTCCTCTTTACTTTTAAAAGACTCAAGACTTTCTCTAAGTTGATTTCTTTCTGAAATAACTTCATTCAACCTTGAAATCGGTACATTGTTTTCGACTTGTGTGTCGGCTTCCTGTTTTACATCTGGCTCGATGGTTGTTTCTTCTGACATTTTAACCTCTTCAGTGAGTTATGAAATCGCAAGAATTACCCTTGCATTAATATATGGTATAATATAAATTAGTACATCAATCTAATGCAAGAAAAAAATTACGAATTTAAAAAAAAGTGGTTTGATTATTTAGGTTATAAACCACATCAAGGGCAAATGCCTTTACATTTTCCTGAAAAGCAAGATGCTAGATTTCAAGTTGTAGTATGTGGCAGAAGATTTGGGAAAACTTGGGCAAGTGCTATGGAGGCTACTTATGTAGCATCGCAACCTAATAAACGAATATGGGTTGTAGGTATGTCCTACAAAAAAGCTAGGCTTATATTTAGAGAAATATGGCAGAGAATGGTTATAGGACAACCTGATGATGTTGATAAAGCATCAGAAAAAGATATGTATATTCGTTTTAAGTGGGGGACTACTGTAGAAGGAATGTCAGCAGATAATCCTTCTAGTCTTGTAGGGGAAGGTCTTGACCTACTTGTAATTGATGAGGTTGCTAAAATGAATAAAAAAATATGGGATATGTATTTATCTCCTACGGTAGCAGGTAGAAAGGGAAAAGTTATTTTTATTACAACACCTGAAGGCAGAAACTGGATATATGATTTGTTTAAATTAGGTAGAGATGATCCTATGTGGGAAAGCCATAGTTCTCCATCATGGATAAATGAGCATGAGTTTCCATTAGGCATTGAAGATCCTGCTATAATAGAAAGAAAAAGAAATATGTCCAAAGAATTGTTTGGTCAGGAATTTGGTGCAGAGTTTTCTGTATTTGAGGGTAAAGTTTGGGATTTTAACAGAGATTTAGATGTTGGACACTATCCTTATAACCCTGATTTGCCTACATATTGTAGTATTGACTTTGGATATAGGCAACCTGCTGTTTTATTTTTACAAACAGAGTTTGATGGCAGTATTGACCATATTAGAATATTTGATTCTATATTACACAAACAAAACATCAAAACAGAAGATTTAATTAAGATGATTAAAACAAAAGGCTATCCTATATTATCTTACTATGGTGATCCTGCTGGTAGCAATGTTCAAGGGCAAAGTGGTGCAGGAGACATGGAGATATTTAGGAGAAGTGGTATTAGAATTTTATCTACTAGAGATAGAATGAGTAGAAATCTTGTGGCTAGTGTAGCTTATACTAGAGGATTCTTTGAAAGTGCTGATGGAGTAAGGAGAGTACATGTAGACACAAGGTGTAAAGAAATAATAGAAGATTTTGAAGAATATAGGTATCCTGAGAGTGAGGATGGCAAACCAATCAAAGAAGAACCATTGAAAGATGGTTTTCACGATCACGGAAACGATGCATTTAGGTATTTTATAATCAATAGATTTCCGATGAGAAATCAAGAAATGAAGAGGATTCAAAGATAATGGAGAAGGTACTAAAAGATAAATTATTGGAAACTAAACTAATGATGTCTCATGCTAGAAGAAATGAGATAAGAAAACATCTAGATTATTATTCAGGTGTATCTACAGACCAATATATTAATAATTTTTTTACAGGGGATGCTTTTAATGAAATACCCCCAACGCTTACTAATTTTACTAGAAAGTTTATAAACAAGATAAGTAGAATATATAGTTTGGGTGCTAAAAGAACAGCAGGGGGTAGTAGCGAAAGATATTCAGAGCTCATTCCTACTAAAGATGTTCGCATGAAACATTCTGAAAGAATGACTAGATTACTAGGAACTGTTGCTAATAGAGTATATTGGATGGATGGTGTATTTGATTATAGACCTATTTATTATTTTGAAACATATTTTGAGGATAACCCATTTGAGCCTAGTGCTATTATATATCCTTTACTAAATAGTACAGCAGATTTATCTAATACAGCAGATTTACAGTGGGAATACTGGGATTCAGAGAAATATGGGATTATGAATGAAGAAGGTGAGTTAATGTCTGAGATGCCTAATCCATATGGAATGATTCCTTTTGTATTTACACACAGAGAAGATCAGATAGATTCATTTTACGTTGAAGGGGCATCTGATATTGTAAATTGTAATGAGCAGGTTAATATTGCTTTAACTGAAATGAATCTCGGCATGAGATTTAATATGTTTGGACAACCGTGGGTAACTGGATTAAGAGCAGACCAAAGTATGCTAAGAGCAGGTTCTAATACTATACTAGATATGGGAGAAGATGGTGCTTATAACATAACTAGCCCAGCAGGTAATATCGATGAGGCTATTAATAATATTAAGTTTCAAATGGAATTAGTTGCTACAAATAATCATTTATGGATTACATGGGCAGAATCAGGTGGAGAAGTTCCTAGTGGTATTTCTTTGATGATTAAAGATATGGAGAGAAAAGAAGATTATTATGACGATATAGCTCTTTGGAGAATGTATGAAAAGCAATTCTATAATGTAGAGAGAGTTATAGCAGAATATAACGGTATTTCATTACCTGAAGAATTTGGAGTAGACTTTGAAGAAGTAGAATATCCAAAAACAATTCAAGATCAGATACTTAAAGATGAATTTGATATTAAAAACAATCTTATAACTAGAGCCAAGATAATGGTTAGAGATAATAAAGATTTAACTGTAGAGCAAGCTCAGTTAATTATAGATGAAAATAAAAATATTAATGAACAAGAAAATCCTGTGGTGATAAATGAAGTTAAAGATAACAACTAATTTTAGTTTTGAAAAGTTAGCAAATCAGATTCCAGACTTATATAAACAATATTTTAGTGCCTATGCTAAAGGAGCAGAAGCAGGAACTAAAGAAAATATTGACCAATCTAAAAATGTTCAAGGCAAAGCCCTTACATCTTTTACAGCTAGAATACAAAAAAGAAAGCCTTTAATAAAAACAGGCAAAATGAGAAAAAGTCTAAAGTCAGACAATAACACACTTTCTATTTTAGAGTATGGTTATAAACACAATGAAGGTCTTTGGGCTAATTTAAGACCTATAACAAACGTAAAAGACTTTATTGGCATAACAAAACCACTTGAAGAAGTAATAAATAAAAAATTTATAGACAATATAAATAAAGCTCTTAAAAAATAAGTCATTGTATTAAATTAGTTATTATTCATAGATTAATAAATGGATAATGAATTAATAAGACTACTGATTGATTATATGACTCAAAGAGAGTCAGATATAGTAGATTTAAACAGAAAAATACTGGAATTAGAAGATTTAATGGTTATAAATAATAACCTACTAGGATTTTTAAGTCAATGTATTGCTCCTTACCAACAACAGCAAGAATACACCATAGATAAAGAAATACAAGCATATTTAGCTAAATACTCTATAGAAAATGAGTCTTGGGGTAAATCATAATGAATGATTTTGGTTTTTTAAAGTGTATTTGCTTAAAATGTCATTGGGTATGGGAAGTATTATCTATAGAGCCCGATAGAAATCAAGAATGTCCTGAGTGTAAGTCTTTTGATACTAGAAGTTTTCTAAAGGACTTTGATATTTAATGCTTTTTCTCGTTTTTCTACTTTTTCCTGCCATTCTTTACGCTGTCTAGGTGTCTGTCTACCCTGTTTAGGCATTTCTACGCCTACAGCTTCAGCTCTTTCTCTCCACCTCCTAGCCTCTCTCCGCTTTTTATTCTTTTTGGCTCTTTTTTTCTCATCTAGCTTTATTTGTACGGGGTTTTCAGGAACTACTGGTCGTTGTGGAAATACCTGCACTTCTTCAATATCTTCAATAATCTCTGCCTCAACAGGAACTTGCGTATTTAAGAACTTCTCAAATGGACTTTGATGATTATCTACCTCGACTCGCTTTATAAGTTTACCCGAATGCTCTAATACAAGCCTACCAGCCTGAACATTACCAGCCTCAGCCTCACGAACCATGCTATTTAAAACATTAGGCAATCTAGCACCAAATGTAACCATATACTTCTGATAATACACTTCTACAAACTCAGGATCTTTAAACCAATTTCGTATTGTAGCTGTTGTAACACCAGCTTTATCTGCAACAGCTTGTATTGACGACTCAGGGGAAGAAACTAGCATATCTATAGCGATAGATTTCTCTGGTTTCCACTTAACTGGCAATGTAACACTCATAATAAACCTCTATTTATGGTATATTCTACGGACTTTATTTTTTTTATACAAGGGATTTTACCTGAATCCTAATAAGGCAATACTACTACTATACAATACATAAGATAAAAGCGTAGCTTTTATTAGGACTTTCTTTCAAAAAATTTTTTATAAGATGGGGCTAAGTGTTTGTTATACAACATTTTGTGGGGAATGCGTATAAAGCGATAGGTATAAATTTACATACGCCTATAGGTACTTGTCAAGGGTTTTTTAAAAAAATATTAAAAAGCGTGGAATCTAGCAAAGACTTGGCACAATACCAAATAAAAAATAAAAAAAAGATTTTACTTGACATTGTGGGGGGTATGGTCGTATAGAAAATAAAGTCCAAAAAAACACTTGACAAACAGCAATCTAGTCTAATTAAATATTTAACCTCTTTACTCTTTCTACTTGCTTTTGTACTCTATTAGTGTTATGGAGTCTATTTAGTAGTGCCTTGATTGGATTCATGCGAAATTAATTGATTTTGTCGAGAGTAAACGCTCAAAACATAGCCTAAATGGAGAGATTATGCTTTTTTAGTGTTATGGTACTTACGGATCAATTTCTAGCCATTTAGAGCTCTTTTTAGAGATCCTATGAAGTTTTGTAAAAGTCAAGAAAAAAATTACATAAAATGAATTTTTTTTGGATAGATTTAAAAATAGATGAAAAAAATACTTGACTTTCTCATAAATTAGAATATTTTAAAATCATTAATAGGGATTAAAAAAAAATAAAGTTAAATGATTAACTTTTTTTTACTTGACACATCCAAAAATAATTTTTTACATTTGAACTCAAATTAAATAGAAAGGTAATTAATTATGGCTAGTTTAAATAAAATAGGTACTCATGCAACTTCAGTTTACACTCATGAAGATACAACATACGTCAAGTATCATTATACAAATGTTGTCTCATTCAATAGAGATGAAATTAAATTGAATACGGGAGGATATTTCACGAACACAACTAAAACAAGAATGAACCAAACATCAAATCAATTTGGGTTGGGTTTTAGGGTTTATCAGAAAAATTTTGATTGGTTCGCTGAATATGACGGAAAGACATTCGAGTTTTTAAAAGATGAATTAACTTTGGAAAGGGTTTAAAATGGAGTTTTTAATTATTAGAGATGAGGAAACCATTGGAGGTTTAAAAATCAATATGAATGGACATTCATTGATAGATTTCAACCAAGATTTAGATATGTTTCTAGAGACTAGATTTGAAGAATTTTTTGAAAATATCTGTAAAGATTTTTTAAATAATTTTGATGACTTTGAATTTTTAGGATTGAAAGATAAATTAGTTTCTATGGATTTATGGAATAAATGTGATGTGTCTTGTAACGTCTTACAAGATTGTTTTGAGGTGTTAATATTTGGGGATGACGGATTGTTGGAATTTGAAATTAAGCCTTTGAATGATATTAAATTTTTTGAGGTTTAAAAATGATGGAGGCAAAAATTAAATTAATTGAATGGATGGTATCTCATACAGATGAAAATGAATATTTTGAGATGGTTGAAAAGTTGGGTTTATGTCCGAAACAATCAGTTATTGAGGTATTATTAGGCATAGGAAAATAGGTTCACTGAAGATGGGTTTTATACCCGAAACGCTCATTTATTTGAGCGTCTGAATCAAATTAGAAAGGTAATAAAATGAGTAAAAAAAACGTAGTTGTAAAACTAGAAAAGCCAACCGA